>OJKC01000538.1_pt1 | contig 31016 bp, 19 predicted proteins | sample 1596401 | NCBI WGS metagenome assembly OJKC01 (sample SAMEA4350162, study PRJEB24818) | metagenome | biome: human; feature: gut; material: faeces | place: Denmark | collected 2013-09 | reverse complement strand
GAATGGGGACTGGGGAACGGGGACTGGAACTGGGATTGGAGAACGGGGGAAGGCCAACGGCTAGCGAACAGCCGACAGCCAACAGCCGACAGCCGACAACCGGCAGCGGACAGCGAACCATCTGGTCATATATTTCTTTTAGAAATTGGTCGTTTACGTAGTACCAAGGCCATTGTAAAATAAAATTATTCTATACAGCAGGAGGTACTTATGTCTACAAAACGCGTACTCGCTATTCATGATTTATGCGCCTTCGGGCGTTGTTCACTCACCGCAGCGCTGCCGGTGATTTCCGCCATGGGTTTTCAGGTAAATCCCTTCCCCACTGCTATTTTCAGCAATAATCTGACCTACGGTGATTTCACTTTTTCTGATTTCACTCCTCACATGAAGGAATTTATGGATCAATGGCAGAAGCTGAACTTTTCTTATGATGCCATTTACAGCGGTTTTCTGGCAGACGCAGGCCAGATCGGCATAGTGCTCGACGCCATTTCCCGTTTTGCCGGGAAGGATACCCTGGTGGTGGTGGACCCGGCCATGGCAGATGACGGAAAGCTCTACCCCGTTTTTACTCCGGACATTGTGAAGGAAATGAAAAAACTCATCAGCGCCGCCACAGTGGTGACGCCGAACTATACGGAAGCCTGCCTTCTCACAGACCGTCCCTATGATGACAAGCCGGTTACCACGGATGCCCTTCTTTCCATAGCCCATGACCTCACTGCCCGGGGTCCCAAACAAGTGGTGATTACCAGCGTGCCATCGGATAAAGGCACCATCCGCATTGCCTGCTTCGATGCCAAGGAAGGCACCTACTCCGATTACAAGGTGAAGCGCATCCCCTTTGCCACCTGCGGCACCGGCGATCTTTTCACCAGCGTGGTGACCGGTTCCCTTCTTCAGGGGAAAAGTCTTTCTGACGCAGTCAAGAAAGCGGCTTCCTTCCTCTCCTATGCCATCGAATACACTTATAAAGACGGCAGCGATTACCGGGAAGGAGTGCAGGTGGAGCCCTGCCTTGCAAAGCTTTTGGAAAACTGATTTCTTCGCCTTTGGACACGCCTGCGGCGTGAGGGTTCAGAAGGTTCAAAAGGTTCAAAAGGTTCAGAGGGTTCAAAGGGGAAAGGTTCTTAGGATTGACCGGCCCTTGGCCGGAGGGTTCGTAAGTTTGACGGCCTTTCAGGCCGAGGGTTGTGGTATCGCCCGCAGGGCGATGAGTATGAAGTCAGCGTTACGGGATTTGGCTTTCTGTATCATATAGCATGAAAAGCATTCCGGCGCTTCCCTCTGGGTGGCAGAGGAACTGGATTCATTCGTCGATTTCCCCGCCCCACGGGAAAGAATCCTAACTGCACTCATGGAGGGGTGACGCAGGGAAAGGTAAGATTTCCTTTTCCCCATGAAAAAAAGCCATCAAAAAACAGCCCGAGGGCTGTTTTTTGATGGCTTTTTTATTGAATGGAAGCTCTCACTTTTTCCAAAGCATCCCGGTCCGTCATGTTCCAGGTCAGGGGCGTCAGGGTAGGATAGCCGCGGTGAATCCAGAAAACGTCGGTATCCGGTGCTGCATCGGGAAGCATTTTCCCGGAAAGCCAGAACCCCAGATGCCCTGAGGGGTCTTTCATTTCGCGGATGGCATTTTCATAGCGCTGCACGCCAAGTTTCACCACCTTCAGATTATCCAGGCACAGTTCCTTCCCCTCTTTAGGGATATTGAGGCTTAAGGTGCCCTTGTATTTTTCCTGGACGAAATATTTCTTTATGATGTCAAAGGCAAAGGTGGAAGCTTTATCCAGAAAATCCTTATCCTTGATGGTTTCTGCAGAAAGGGCGATGGAGGGAATGCCGAATACCGCTCCTTCCAGGGCGCCGGCTACGGTACCGCTGTAAAGGCAGTCGGTGCCGCTGTTGTAGCCGTTGTTGATGCCGGATACCACCAGATCCGGCATGTCATTCCGGAGCCAGTGTTCCAGGGCCAGCTTGCAGCAGTCTGCCGTGGTGCCGTTGCAGGAAAGAACGGAAATATTTTCTCCATAGCTTTCCTTGTGCCACATACGCAGATAGGTCTGGAGGGACAGGGAGGAGGAACAGGAGCTTCTTCCCCGATTGGGAGCAATGACGGTGACCCGGCCCAGGCGGGAAAGCTTCTTCGCCATTTCAATCAGTCCGGGAGACTCGAAGCCGTCATCATTGGTCATAAAAATATGCATGGTTCACCTGATTTCTAACACATTGATTCTGATTCTTTTATTATACCATATAAATAGAAAATATTCTATATAGATTCTGTAAAGTCCAGAGCCTGTTATTTCCTGGCTGCAGCGCCGATTCTTCCTTCCTCTTTTTTCAGGAAATGAAGGAACGAGTGATTTTCGAAGAAAAGGAAAATCATGGGCATTACAAGGAGCGTGAAAATGGTGGAGGTTAGAAGACCGCCGATGATCACCCAGGCCATGGAGCTTCTTGTTTCAGAGCCTGCCGTCACTGCCAGGGCCGTAGGCAGCATGCCTACGATCATGGTAAAGGTGGTCATAAGGATAGGACGAAGTCTGGTCCTGCCCGCTTCCAGCACCGCATCCTTCGGATTCATACCCCTGGTATGCATGAGGGTCAAAGTGTAGTCCAGAAGGAGGGTGCCGTTTTTGGCCACCACGCCATCCATGACGATGATGCCGATCATGGAGTAAATATTCAGAGAATCATTCATGAGGAAGAGGAAGAAGAGAGAGCCGATAAGACCGAAGGGCAGGGAAAACATGCGGATGAAGGAAGTCTTGGCCGATTCGTAGAGCACGGACAGGACCATGTACACCAGCACCATGCCCATGAGGAGGGCCGCCAGAAGTTCGGTGAAACTTTCATTCATGCTGTCCGCCTGTCCGGAGAATCGGAAGCTCACGGTCTCCGGCAGTCCGGCGCCCTCAAGGTCACGGGTCACTTCTTCAATGACCTGGCTCAGCGGGCGGCTGCCGGGATTTCCACCGATGATGATGGACCGCTGCTTGTCGGTGCGGTTAATGGTAATGGGCCCTTCTTCGTCTTTAATCTGCGCCACATCGGATATATGGACCAGACCTTTGGATGTTTCAATGGGAATGACTGCGAGATCCGATTTCTTATAGGATTCACCGCCCCTGAAATATACATTGATATCCGTATCATTGCCGCTGTTTTTCACGTCGTTTGGAAGGACGCCGCCGCCGCTGCCGCTGATGGCAGATGACAGGGTGTCATAAAGGCTTCCCACGGTGACGCCGTAGTATTTCAGTTTTTCCCTGTCCGGAACGATGGAGAGCTCCGGCAGTCCTTCCTGATAGGTGGAGCTCACATCGGTGATGCCATAGTCCCCCTGCTTCAGCATATCCTGGACCTTTTCAGAAGCAAGAATCAAATCCTCCATGTTGTTGCCCCGGAGTTCCAGACGGAAAGCGCCGCCGCCCTGGCCCAGCCCGCCGCCGGAAGTGCCGGACACAGAGGCCTGGTCTTCCTTGATTCTCACATCGCCGTCATGGATGTTTTGGGAAATCCAGTCTCTCATTTCATCGGTAATGTCCCAGATGGAACGGTTCCGGTCCTGCCTGTCCATGAGAGACACCCGGATACGGCCGGAATTGACGCCGCTGCCGCCGCCCACCATGGCCATGTAGTACTTGGCTTCCGGCACCTGGGACAGATAGTCCTCCAGCTGGGTGGTCACCGCATCGGTGCGCTCAATGCTGGCATCGGTGGGAAGCTTGATCTGCACATTGAAACCGCTTTCATCGGTGCGGGGCATGTACTCCCTGCCGATGATGCCCAAAGGCACCATGGCCGTAAAGAGGGCCAGCGCCAGGGCTGTGCCTGCAAAGAGTTTCTTTTTATGATGAAAGCTCCAGTGGAGCGCCTCTTCGTAGAAATCCTGCATGCCTTCTTCGATCCGGTCCATCGCCCGCCAGAGCTTTCTGTCCGGTACGTGAAGGCCTTTTTGGAAGAATCGGGAGGCCAGCATAGGTGTGAGGGTAAAAGAAATGAAAAGGGAAAAGAGCGATGCAAAAACGATGGTCAGTCCGAACTGGCGGAAGAACTGGCCGGTCATGCCGGTCATGAAGGCGATGGGCAGGTACACCACCACATCGCAGATAGTGATGGCAATCGCCGCCATACCGATTTCCATACGGCCCTTCACCGCCGCCTCTTTGGGACTTTCCCCTCTAGCCAGATGGCGGTGGATATTTTCCAGCACCACAATGGAATCATCGACCAGAATGCCGATACAGAGGGTCATGCCCATGAGGGACATCATGTTGAAGGTAAAGCCTGCCATGTACATGGCAAAGAAGGAGGCAATCAGGGAGGTAGGAATGGCAATCATAACGGCCGCTGCGGAACGCCAGCCCCGAAGGAAGAGAAAGAGCACCAGGCCCGTGGTGAAAAGACCTTCCACCAGAGTGCCCAGGGTATTATGGAGGGCTGTCCGCACGTAAGCAGCGGAATCGTTAACGACGATGAACTGATAGTCAGGATACTCTTTTCTCAGCTGGTCCAGCACCGTCATGACGGCGTCAGACGTGGAAACCAGGTTGGCATTGCTGTTCTTGTAAATGGATATGCCCACAGCGTCCTGGCCGTTAATCCGGGCATAGCGGGACACTTTTTTATCTTCCCGCACCACGTCTCCCAGGGCGGTAATAGGTACGGCACCGCCTCCCTGAGCGGTGACATAGATTTTCTTGATGTCCTCCACTGAATGGTACTGCGCATTCAGCCGGATCTGGGTCTGCCGGCGGTCCGTGTAGGAGGAGCCGGCAGGAGCCAGCTTGTTTTCTCGTTTCAGAGCCGAAATGATGTCATTCATGGAAATCCCGTAGTAGGACAGCTTGTCCCTGTCTATCTTGACCGCAATTTCGGGGTCTCTGCCGCCGGAAAGTTCCACATCCGACACACCGTCGGCCTTGGTGAAATCGTTGGTCAGCGTATTGTCTGCCAGCGAATACATTTCATCCAGCGGATGGGGCGAAACCAGGGCCAGGTCCAGGATAGGCGCTGCGTCCATATCCCTCTTTTCCACCACCGGGTCATCGGCATCATCAGGAAGGCTTTTCCTGATGGCATTCACCTTCTGGGAAGCGTCCACCGCCGCTGCATCCACATCGGCATCAAAATTAAGCTCCAGGGTAACCTGGGACTTTCCGGTCCTGGACTTGGAAGTAATATGCTTGACATCGGACACCGAAGACAGAGCATCCTCCACGGGCTTGGTCACCTGCTGCTCCACCGATTCCGCATCGGCGCCGTCATAGGTGACGCTGACTACCACATAAGGCGTATTGATTTTCGGATACAGTTCCACCCCCAGGCGGTAGTAACTGTAAAGGCCCAGGGTCACGAAGAAGAGGACAATCATGATGATGCCCACAGGATGGGTGACGGCGTAGCGGGTCATATTCAACCGATTCATACCGTTTCCTCCACATCCACCGTCATACCGTCCTTCAGCTTGGAAATATTGGTAACTGCAGCCCGGTCTCCTTCCGAAATTCCTGTAAGGATTTCAATGGAGTCATCATTATAAAGGCCGGTGGTGACCTCCACCTTTTTCACCTTATGGCTGCTGTCAATCAGGAAGGCCCACTTCTTTCCATTATTTTCAAGCACCCCTTCCTTGGGCAGGTACAGGGCATTCTTCCTTTCCAGGGCCATCACAACGCTTCGGCCAAACATGCCGCCCCGAAGATTTTTCCCTTCACTGTCAAGAAGGATGCGGACCCTGTAGGAATGGGTAGAGGAATCCAGATCCGGGCTGATATAAATGATTCTTCCCTTTACCGTCTCTCCCAGGGAATCGATGGAAACATCCATGTCCATGCCTTCCCGAAGAACCCCGATGTCCTGTTCCGCCACAGCGCAGTCAAGGTACAGGGCGCTGTTATCCACAATGGTTAAAAGCTTCTGGCCTGCCGCTGCCCACTCGCCTGCTTCCGCATCCCGATAGCCGATAGTACCGGACACAGGGGCATACATGGTCATATCCCCCTTCTGACTTTCCAGGGAATCTACAGTATAAGCCGCCTTTTCTGCTGCCGCTTCTTTGCTTGCAATCACTGCCGGCACGCCCTCCACATCCTGGCCGGTCAGGTTCTGAAGGGCCGCTCTGGCTTCCATCATGGCCTGGTACTTGTCATCCCGCTCCTGTCTGGAAACGGCGCCTTCCTGAAACAGGGTGTCATAGCGGTTAAAAGTGGAAAGGGCATTGTCATAATCACTCTGGGCTTTCAGGGTACCTGCGTCATAGGAAGCCCTGCTTTCCACCGCATCTGCCGCAGCCTCCTGGCTGCCGGCCCGGTTCTGGGCAATGGAAAAGCTGATGTCCTTCGTGTCCTGGGAAACAAGGATATCCCCTTTTGTCACTTTGTCCCCCAGATCTACATATACTTTCTCCAGCCGTCCTGCATACTTGGGAGAAATATCCACCGATTCCCGGGGCACTGTCTCTCCGGACAGTACCACCCGTTTCATCATGTCCTTTCTCTCCATTTTTTCCACCTTCACCAGCGGATGGGCCAATGTTTTCCCTACGCTCACCCGGCTGCGGTGAGTGTAGGCGTAAATGCCGCAAAGCAGGAAAACAAGGATAACAGTCCATATGATGATTTTTGCTTTTTTAGAATGAAGCCATGAAAGCTGCATAAAATCCTCCCCATGATGATTCATGACCGCCATGAATCGTCTGCTTCCTTCATTATACAGGGCCCATGCTGTGATTCATAGATTGCTGCAAAGAATTTATCATTCCTTATCATTTCTCTGCCCGCAGCCGCGGGTGCAGCAGAAAATAAAAAAGCGGTGAAGAAATGAGGAACATTTCTTCACCGTTTTTTTACTGATCGATTTCTTTCTTTCTGGTGAGCTTGGCCTGCTCAAAATGCATGCTTCTTGTATGGATGGTATGGACCCAGCCCTTCTTGTGGCGGTCCTTCCAGCCCAGGATGGTGACAGGAATCCAGGAATACATGAATACAGGATAAATGAGCCAGTAAAGATAAATCTTCAGAGGCACTTCGATCTGCAGCAGCACAATGAGGGGCACCACGGACTGGATGAAGCCAAGCACCGCCCAGAACTGACGGGGCACCAGCACATCGTTGTACAAAATCACCGTGAAGCAGGGATAGAACATATTGATATATGTCATGATGAGGTAGAAGGTGGAGAGCAGAAGGAAATAGTTCTGCAAAAGCTGCATGATGCCATCCAGGATGACAATACTGTGCCTTTTGATGCCTTCTCTGAAAAGGATGGGAATGTACCGTTCAGAGCAGTCGAACTGGCCCTGGGCCCACCGCTTTCTCTGGCGGCAGGAAGCCATGAAGCCCAGCGGTTTCTCATCATAAATAATGGCATCATGAACCCAGCAGGTACGGATGCCATGGGACAGGCATTTCATGGAAAATTCCATATCCTCAGTGAGGCAGTCGCAGCCCCAGCCGTATTTCTTCACAATATCCGCCGCAATGCACATGCCTGTACCGCCGAGGCAGGAGGACAGGCCCAGATTGTACTTGCCCAGATGCCAGAGATGGTTGATAGTCCAGAAAGCAATGGCAAAGGTGCCGGATACCCAGGTATCCGTGGGGTTCTTGGCGGACAAATAGCCCTGCAGCACCTTCTGGCCCTTCAGAAGGCGGTTGTTCATAACCGCCAGGAAATCCAGATGGACCAGGTTATCAGAGTCGAAGACGCAGAAAGCATCATAGCCTTTGTTCAGGGCAAAAATCTTCGGGAATACCCAATCCATGGCATAGCCCTTGCCCACCAGCTCCCGGTTGGTCCGTTCAAAGACATGGGCCCCGTGGGCGCGGGCAATATCGGCGGTATGGTCGGTGCAGTTATCTGCAATCACATACACATCGTAGAGCTCTTTGGGGTATTTCAGCATTTTCAGGTTTTCCAGAAGGTCTGCCAGCACCATTTCTTCATTATGGGCCGGTATGACCACGGCAAATTTGCTCTTTGGAGGTGCCAGATTTTTTTCTTTTCGATGCCACATGCCGCATACAGCAATGACCGTATAGTAAATGGTAAAAAACGCCACGATCAGCTGTACGGGGATCATGATTATATCGAGTATGTAAGTCATTATTCTTTCCCTTCGCCGTTTTCTCCGGCAGTTTTTCTGGTTCTCTTTGCTTTCCGTTTTGCCTTTCTGCGGTTCAGGAAGGTATTCATCATGCCAAACATGATATAGCCGGCGCAGAGAGCTGCTGCCCATACAGGCCAGTAGAAAATGGTGCAGATAATGAAGAAGGCAAAGCAGATCAGAAGAGCCGGCAGATGAAGCTGATCGGCGCTGGCCCCTTTGTTGTCGGGATAGTGGATTTCACTGACCATGAGGAAGGCCAGAAGAAGTACGCACAGCACGGCCAGCCAGTTCCAGATCTTAATGCCCGAAAGTACATAAGCTGCCACAATGACACCGGTGGTCGGGCAGGGCAGTCCTTCAAAATAGCCGTGCACACTGGTGACCTTCACATTGAACCGGGCCAGACGGAAGGCACAGAAGGTACCCAGAAGGGCACAGGGAATGAATCCCACCGGTCCCAGTTCATGGAGCTGGTAGGCATACATGAGAGCGCCGGCGGCGATGCCGAAGGAAATGTCATCGGACAGGGAATCCAGTTCCACGCCCATGGGGCCTGCCGTATGGAGGGCCCGGGCCACTCTTCCGTCAAGAGCGTCCGCCACCATGGCGATAAGAATGAATACAGCTGCCGTTTTGAAATTGCCCTCAATGGACATCATAATCGACAGACCGCCAAATAACGCATTTGTTGCTGTGACGGCATTTGCAATCCAAGATTTATTCACTTACTTCAGCCTCCCTACGACAGTCAGACCGCCTTTGACCTTATCGCCTTTTTTTACACAGATTTCGCAGTCACCGGGAATGTAGAACTCCGTGCAGGAGCCGAACTTAATCATTCCGTACAGTTCTCCCTTGGTGAGCTTGTCTCCCAGGTTCTTCCAGGAAACCACCCGCCTTGCCAGGATGCCGGCAATGAGGATGACCAGGATGGACCGCTTCTTTCCTGTAATACCGATGGCACCCCGTTCATTTTCAAAACCTACCCCTTCCTTATAAGCAGGAAGGAACCGGCCCTGGGTATAGGACTGGTACTTGATTTCACCTGCCATGGGGCTGCGGTTGCAGTGGACATCAAAAATGGAGAGGAAAATGGTAATCCTGTGACATTTTTCCCCAAGAAACGTATCTTCCTCCACATCATGGGACACATCCACCACCGTGCCGTCTGCCGGGGACACCAGGGTATCATCACCGGGGACGATTTTCCCGTTCCGCGGCGGGCACCGGAAAAAATAAGTAAAATACAGACAAAGTACGAACGGTATCACTGCTGCGTAATACCATTTCAGATAACAGAATAGAACTCCGAGAAGGAAAGTCACCGCCATGAAGGGATAGCCTTCCTGTAATATGATAGGTTTTTTCAGCATCACTGACTCCTGCGTTCTTTTTTCCATTTCCCTACAGCCCGCATAAACTTCGGCAGAGCCATCATGCGGCCGATGCGGCTGGGCTGCAGGTACAGGCGGTAAGCCCATTCCAGACGGTTTCTCTGCATCCAGAGAGGCGCCCTCTTCAGGTTGCCGCTCATGACGTCAAATACACCGCCGATTCCCATAGAAAGAACGCCCAATTCCTCCTTGTGGGCATAGAGCCACTTTTCCTGCTTTGGCACGCCAAGGCCGGCAAAAAGCAGCTTTGCCCCGCTTCTTTTAATATCTTCGATAATTTTCTTTTCTTCTTCTTCATTGAAATAGCCGTCATGGCAGCCTACCAGGGAAAAACTTCCGTGGTCTTCCATGAATTTTCTGGCTGCTTTGGCAGCTACCCCCGGATTTCCCCCTAGGAAATAGACCGGCCAGTTCATGGCCGAGGCCTTTTTCAAAAGCTCTGTGGTCAGATCCGCCCCGGTCACCCGTTCCGGGAAGGGGGTGCCCAGCTTTTCTCCGGCCCAGAGTACGCCGGCGCCGTCAGGAACCACAAGATCTGCGCCGTTCAGTATACGGGCCAGTTCATGGTCCTGCTGCGCAATCATAATCATTTCTGCATTGGCCGTGGCAATCATGGAAGGCTTCCCTTCTATGATTCTCTTTTCCGCAAAGGCCAGTGCTTCTTGCATGGTCACCGCATGGATGCGGATATCCATGACTACATGGGATGTCAACGTTATATCCTTCATTTCGTACTGTAATTCGGTGCTTCCTTCGTAATGCTTACATCATGAGGATGGCTTTCACGAAGGCCGGCGCCGGTGATTTCAATAAACTGGGTTTCCTCGTTCATGGTTTTGATATCCGGCGTGCCGCAGTAGCCCATGGACGCACGGAGACCGCCGATGAGCTGGAAAAGCACATCGGACACATGGCCCTTGTAGGGGATCTGTCCTTCAATGCCTTCCGGCACCAGTTTCTTCGCATTCTGCTGGAAATAGCGGTCCTTGCTTCCGGCCTGCATGGCTCCCAGAGAGCCCATGCCGCGGTAAGCCTTGTATTTCTTACCCTGATAAATGATGGTTTCTCCCGGGCTTTCGTCGGTGCCGGCCAGGAGGTTCCCCAGCATGACAGAGGAAGCGCCGGCGCCAAGGGCTTTGGCAATATCGCCGGAATACTGGATGCCGCCGTCGGCAATGATGGGCACCCCTGTGCCTTCAGCCGCCCTTGCGCAGTCATAAACAGCGGTAATCTGGGGCACACCGATACCGGCAACCACGCGGGTAGTGCAGATGGAACCAGGGCCGATGCCTACCTTCACCGCATCTACACCGGCTTCAATCAATGCTTTGGTGGCTTCATAGGTAGCCACATTGCCTGCAATCAGTTCCAGATGGGGGAAATCTCTGCGGAGGCGGCGGATAGTTTCAAGCACCCCTTCGCTGTGGCCATGGGCCGTATCAATTACAAGCACATCTGCTTTGGCAGCAAGGAGGGCTTCCACCCGGTCTTCCACATCCGGTGTCACACCGATGGCTGCTGCTGCCAGAAGGCGTCCGTCCTCATCCTTCACGGCATTGGGATATTTCTTCATCTTTTCGATATCCCTGATGGTGATGAGTCCCTTCAGGTATCCCTCTTTATCCACCAGCGGCAGTTTTTCAATGCGGTGGGCCTTCAGGATTTCCTTGGCTTCATCAATGGTGGTGTTTTCCGGAGCTGTCACCAGACCGTCATGGGTCATAATGTCACTGATAGGACGGGACAGGTCCGTCTCAAAACGCATATCCCTGTTAGTAATGATGCCTACCAGCTTTCCATCTTCCGTAATGGGAACGCCGGAAATATGGTATTTATTCATCAGTTCGTCCGCATCAGCCAGGGTATTGTCCGGAGCCAGGTAAATAGGATCCACAATGACGCCGTGTTCGGAACGCTTGACCAGCTTCACTTCCCGGGCCTGTTCGTCGATGCTCATATTCTTATGGATGACGCCGATACCGCCTTCACGAGCCATGGCAATGGCCATTTCCGCTTCCGTTACCGTATCCATACCGGCACTCATAATGGGGATGTTCAGCCGGATATGTCTTGTGAGCTTCGTGCTTACGTCCACATCCCGGGGAAGTACCGTGGAATGGGCCGGAATCAGAAGTACATCATCAAAAGTAAGCCCTCTCTTGCCAAACTTGTCTGCTCTCATCATAGCCTCCGTTTCTTGAAATCAGATTTCCTCTTTCACTTCAGGTATATGATTTTGAATCCATTAATTTAATCATTATAACATAAATAAAAGGTACAGGAAAACAGGAATTGCAAAGGGGGAAAGGTTTGCGGCCCTTTACTTTCCATCCTCTTCATACAGTTTCTTGAAGAAGGCGCCGCCGAAGCGATGGGAAAGCTCATCCCTGAAATCAGCGCCGCCATCCACCGCCCGCTTTGCCTCCTTCCTCGCCCTTTCCAGAAGAGGCAGGTCCTTCACAATATCCGCCGCCTTCAGGTCCGGCATGCCATGCTGGTGGTAACCGAAAAATTCGCCGGAGCCCCGAAGGAGAAGATCCTTTTCGGAAAGGAGGAAGCCGTCCTGGATTTCACACATCAGTTTCATGCGAAGCCGGGTGATTTCATTCTGGTTGTCGGAATAAAGGATACAGTAGGACTGGGCGCTGCCCCTTCCTACCCGGCCCCGAAGCTGATGGAGCTGGGAAAGGCCGAACCGGTCCGCCCCATAGACGAACATGATGGTGGCATTGGGCACATTCACCCCCACTTCGATGACCGACGTGGCCACCAGAAGATTGATTTTCCCGTCATGGAAATCAGTCATGACCCGGTCCTTTTCCGCATTCTTCATGCGGCCGTGCACCAGGCCCACCTGAAACATGGGAAACACCTTTTCCTTCAGCTGTTCATACACTGCCACCGCAGAGGCCAGATCCTGCTTCTCGCTCTTTTCCACCAGCGGACACACCACATACACCTGATGGCCGGCGGTCATTTCCCTTCCCATGAAATTGAATACCCGCTGAAGCAGGGCGCTGCCGATGGCATAGGTCTTCACCGGATGCCGTCCCGGCGGCATGCCCTGGATGGAGGAAAGGTCCAGGTCTCCGTAAATGGAAAGAGCCATGGTCCGGGGAATGGGCGTGGCCGTCATCACCAGGATATGGGGATAGCCTCCCTTCGTTTCCAGGGCCTTTCTCTGCTTTACGCCGAAGCGGTGCTGTTCGTCCGTAATGACCAGTCCCAGATGGGCAAACACCACATCCTCCTCAATGAGGGCATGGGTGCCGATGAGCACATCAATGGACCCATCCTTCAGCCCCTTCAGGATTTCATTTCTTTCCTTCGTCTTCGTCTGGCCTGACAAATAAGCCACATGGATGGGAAGCCCCTTATAAAACTCCTGGAAGGTCCTGTAATGCTGTCCTGCCAGCACTTCCGTAGGCGCCATCAGCGCCCCCTGGTATCCGTTCTCCACGATTTTCGCCAGTGCCAGCGCCGCCACGGCGGTTTTGCCGCTGCCCACGTCCCCCTGGATAAGGCGCTGCATGGGGATGAGACCCTCCATGTCGTCCTCAATATCCGAAAAGGCCTGCTTCTGCCCGGCAGTCAGATGGAAGGGGAAATTATCAAGCACCGACTGCACCAGCTTCCCCGACGGCGCGCACTTGATGCTCATCACATGGCTCTCCCGCTTCTTCCGAAGAAGCAGGATGCCTGCCTGCATGAAGAAGAGCTCCTCGAAGGCCGTACGGCGCCGGGCTTCCTTCTGCTCCTCCCAATTCTTCGGATTGTGCATCGCCCGGGCTGCCTCCAGCCGGCCCATGAGATGCTCCCTTTTCAAAGTGTCCGGCGGCAGGTTTTCATCCATATCCTCCACCTGGTCCAGGGCAATGGAAATCATATCCCGCATCTTCCCGATGCGTATGCCTTCGGTTAAAGGATACACCGGTACCAGCTTCTGAAAGGATGAAAGCTCCTTTGGCTCTACGATTTCGATTTCTGCATTGGAAATCTGCAGCTTTCCGTAGTTGTACTCAATCCGGCCATAGGCCAGCACATGGGTGTCCTTCCGGAAAGTTTCCCCTTTCCAGGGCTGGTTGAAATACACCAGGGTCACGGCGCCGGTGCCGTCTACCAGAAGCACATTCAGTATGCTCATGCCCCGCCTTGGCGTAAGCATCCGGATATCCGCCACCCTGCCGTAAATGACAGCCTCATCATCGGGCGAAAGCTCTTCCATTTTTGTGATTTTGGTCCAGTCCTGGTAGCGTCGGGGATAGAAGGAAATCAGATCCTCCACCGTGGCTATGCCCAGCCGCGCCAGCTTTTCCTTCATACTGGGCCCTACGCCCTTAATATATTGTACCGAATCTGATAAATGCATAAGGAAAACCTTTCCGAAAACAGAACCCGGAAAAAAGAGTGCCCGGGACAAAACAGCAATATCTCTATTTATTATATTCCTGAAAATTGATTACGTAAAAGACTTGCTTAAAAAAAGCAATTGTGATATATTATGAATGTTGCAATTACGGAAGTGCAAGGAGGTGTAGCACATGGCTAACTATTGTGAAGTTTGCGGCAAGAAAACCGCTACGGGATTCAACGTATCCCATTCCCATCTGAAAACAAAGAGAACCTGGAAACCGAATATCCAGAGAGTTCGCGTACTGGTAGACGGACAGGTCAAGAGAATGAATGTCTGCACTCGTTGCCTTCGTTCTCATAAAGTAAACAGAGACATCTGATTTCTTTGCATTTTCAGCCGGCCAAAGCCGGCTTTTTTGCATGGTCTCTTTTCCGGTTCCGGAAAGATCATATATGGTATATAAATAAAAGGAGCGGTGAAATCATTGAACCTGTGATTTCACCACTCCTTTCTCTTACCTTCCTTTAACCCAGGGGTGATTGGACCGCCGGTGGCCTATCCGCCTTCTGCCCCAGGGAGATACCACGCTTCTCGTGACAGGTCCCACCTTTTCCTTATGAAGATCAGACAGGTTCCCTTCCACTTCCTGGTTATTCGCTTTTAGTTTTTTCGTCAGAGGAAGAAGCAGTTTCTTCAGCTTTTCCAGCACCTTCAACGCTTTTTCCATCCCTTTCTGCCGCTTCGGCCTGTTTCTGGCGGGCCCTTTCCTCAATCTTTGCCCGATATTCCTCAGCGGTACTCATCATATCTGCCTTTGCCTGGGTGGCCGCTTCCACAGCAGCATCCCGATACCGGCCTGCCGATTCCATGACCTTGTCAGAAATCTCCTGAGCTTTTGCCTGGGCCGTTTCCGCCTGCTCCTGGGCCTGGACTTTCAGCTTGTTTGCCTGGATTCTGGCCTCCTGCATCTGTACCCGGGCCTGGGCCTTCAGCTTGTCCGACTTCAGCTTCATCTGCTGGGACTGGATTTCAGACTGCCGCTTCATTTCCTCTGCCTTCTTCTGGAGCTCATCCATCTGCACCTGGGCCTGGGCCTTCATTTCATCAGCCCGGCGGGCTGCGTCTTTTCTGAACTCCCTGGACTTGATGCGGGCAATGGCCTGCAGATCCCGCGCCGTTTTTTCCGCCGTTTCCTGGGCCACTTCCGATGCACCAAGGGCGGTGTACTTGGCCTTTTCGATCTGCTCGTCAGTGACGCCGGCCTTCTTCAGCGCATCCACCAGCTTATTTCCCAGCATGCCGGCAGACTCGGTGAGCTGGCGGGCCAGCTTGTCTACTGCTTCATGAGCCTTTTCCGGATATACGTCATTCCAGTTCTTCTTCAGCTCCGCTGTGAAATCCTTCTTTTCATCGCCCAGGGGTTCATCCTTCTTTGGATTCTCCTCCAGTTCCTTTACATCCTTTTCCCCTTCCGCCTTTTCTTCCTCAAAAACAGCACGATAGGGTTTCGTATCATCGGGCATGCCGTCCTTAATCCAGCGCTGGGCTGCCTTGCCGATGCCGTAGGTCACAGAAACGCCGATGGGGATCTGCATGAAGGAAATAGGAATCAGCGTGGCCAGCGTGGATCCCACCACCGTAGCCCCCAGGGAGACGATAAAGGACAGCACTGCCTTCTGGTTCAGCTCCACGCCATAGACCGTACCGATTTTAGAAATCATGTACACCTCATTGGCCACCAGGGCAGCGGTACCCAGAAGGGGAGCCGCCACAATGACGCCGGCCCGGCCGGCAGCCCAGCGGATAAGCCCTTCCGCTTCCTTATCCCGGTCATCAATGATATTAATTTCCATATCAGGCTCCGGAGAATCCACATGGACTTCTTCTGCTTCCTCCGCAGCTGCCGGTACCTGCGCTTCTTCCTTCTCCGCCGGCAGGCCTGCCGGTTCCTTCTCAGCAGGAAGTCCGGCTTCCGCCTTCTCTGCCGGAAGACCGGTCTCCTCCTTTTCCATGGGCGGCTTAGCCGCTTCCTTCACCTCAGGAGCTGCTTCAGGACGAACAACCGGTGTCTTTTCCATATCTCTTTCTTCGCTCATAGAAACCTCCCTGCCCGGACATCCGGGCCGTAAACCATGAATCTGCCAGTGTAAAGAATGGCTGATGTATGGTGATTTCAAACCATTACTTATCTCTATTATACCTAAAATCATAAAAAGCACCAATAGAAATTCTGATTTCACAGGCACCTGCCAGGCAGTCCCTGCCCTTTGAAATGAAATATTCTCTGACCGGCTATACTCCTCTTTCTATGTCTCTCCCTTGATACCCTTTCCCCTTCTCCCTGACTATGCATATAGAAACAGCCAATGCCGAAAGCCTTCTTGTAAATCCTGCAGGCGCCCATCCATGGAGCAGGAGGGAGGAGGTGAAAAGAGCCCGGCTGCTTCCCTCCAGTGCACTAAAAACAGAAAAGTCCCTTCGGCCCCCGAAATGAAAGCTCTGATGGAGGAAGCCTCTTCATTTCATTCATGAGAAGTGCCTTTTCAAAAAAGGCTTCATCTCTCCGGTGAGGCCTTTTTTGCATGATGTAAATGGATGACGTCTCGGAAATAAAAGCAAGAAAAAAGAAGGTCTTTCCCGGTGAGGAAAGACCTTCTTTTTTTTTACCAGTCTGTAAGGCCGCCGTCCACCGGAATGGCGGCGCCGGTGATGAAGGAAGATTTCGGTGAGAGAAGGAAGGCAATGAGTTCTCCCACTTCTTCCGGCCGTCCGATGCGCATCAGGGGATACCAGTCCCCCATTTCTTTACGGCTGCCGCCATAGTCGCGAAGCTGCCTGTCCAGAAGGGGGGTATCCACATCTCCGGGGCACACCACGTTGGCCCGGATGTTTTCCACTGCCATTTCCAGGGCCAGGGAGCGGATGAAGGAAACCAGGGCGCCCTTGGTGGCGCCGTAGAGGCTGCACTGCACATTGCCCTGGAGAGCAGCGTCAGAAGCCACCGCCACAATGCTGCCTGGCGCCCCTCTCATGGCAGGGATGGCCTCCCGGGTCAGTTTCATGGCGCCGAAAACGTTGACAGCAAAGAAGTGCTCCATTTCCTCATCGGTGGTATTTTCCAGCAGTTTTTCTTCATAGATGCCGGCGGAAAGGACAAGGCCCGTGATTTTTCCAATGGCCGATGCCGCTTTCACCGCCTTTTGGCAGTCTTTTGTAACTGTCACATCACAGGGAATGTATAGGCTTCCCTTGACCTGCTCCTGAGCCTTCTGTCCCCGCTCTTCATTTCTTCCCAGAAGAACGGGCCGAAGGCCTTCACCTGCCAGAATTTTGGCAGTGGCAAGACCGATGCCGGAAGTGCCGCCGGAAATAAGAACTGTCTGTACCATGGAATTCTCCTTATTTGGCAAGAGAAGAAACGTAAACGAACTGAATGCCCTCTTTTTCCAGCTGGGGCACCATCTGGCGGAAGGCTTCTGCCGTTTTGGGGCGGCAGTGACCGATAATCACATAGGTGCCGTATTTCTGCGCCCGTTTGGCCGCTTCCCGGATCATGGCGGATATGGCCGCCACGTCGGCTTCATTATCTACGAAAAGGTCATTTCTTACATAGGGCACGCCGTAAGAGGCCGCTGCTCCGTCGGCAGCGGTGGTGGAATTGGTGCGGCTGTCGAAGAAGAAGAGATGACGATGATGAAGCTCATTCATCACCACCTCCATGGTGTGACGGTCCGTGGTGGCCTTGGAGCCCTGATGATTATTGATGCCCACCGCTTCCGGCACCTGGGACAGGGAGCTCTTCAGAAGGCTCCGGATTTCCTCATCGCTCATGGAAGTCAGGATGACCTTGGATTCCATACCGATACCGGAAACCGATTCCATAGGCTGATGAAGAATCACAGGAAGGCCATGGGCATGCCAGGACAGGGCAGCATCCCTGGTGTGCACCTGGTTCGGCATGACGGCCAGGGTAAGCGGAATGCCCAGGGATTCATAGACATGCTGGGATGCCAGGTCCCGTCCTGCATCATCGATGACCACGGCCAGCTTTCCCTTTACTGCTGAAGGTGTATTGGGCTTTGGCGCAGCTGCCGGTGCAGCTTTCAGGGGCGCTGCATTCTGTTTGGCAGGAGCCTTTGGTTGTCCTGCATCCTTCTTCACGGAAGGAGCCGCGGCTGCCGGAGCCGCAGGAGCAGAGGAGGAAGCAGAAACAGTGGACGAAGGGGTAGATGAAACAGCGGAGGAAGCCGCTTCCGTTGGCTTTCCCTGCAGAGAAGAAGGGACCGCTGTGTTTTCATGGCTTTCCTCTTTTCCTGTAATTTTAGACACAATAGAAGGCAGACTGAAGGAAGCCTTTTTCCCCTTTTCCATTGTCTGGGTGCCGTCCTTTTTTTCATTGGAGGAAACGCTGCTTCCCGCCGGTTCTTCATCATCGGCCTTTACCTGCACCGTCACCACCTTATCCATGGCGGCTTTGATTTTTTCTTTCACGCTTTCCGGCGTACCCTGGTCTTCCTTCGGTACCAGCCCCTGCATTTCCTTATCGTTAAACAGGTGGCCAATGGTAGTAACGTTCTGGGCCACCTCCGAATCAGGGGCATTGGTCATGCGGTCCGTCATATAGGCAGAACCCATAATGAGGGCTATAAAGAAAAGAAGCACCAGAAAAGGATGGCCTCCCTTCTTTGCCGCTCTCGTTCTCCGCACCCGCTTTTTTCCTGCCATGGTATTCTCCTCATTAATGAAATAGTAATCATCGAATTTATTTTCTATATTATAGCATACGGCGAAAAAAGGTTCAGAGCCTCAAAGGATTCACCGCTTCGCCCTGGGTTATGGCCTGCTGCTGCAGGCAGGCTATGCGGAAGGGCTTAGAAACGTAAAAAATACCGACCAAGAACAGCCATAAAAAAAGGACTGCCCGGGCAGTCCTCTTTTTACATAGCCATCAGTAACCCTTTTTCTTATCCACTTCATTCAGCAGCTTCTCGCCGCGGCTGAAGGCGATGAAATTGGTTTCCAGAAGGAAGGTGAGCTTATTCCAGAAATCCGGTACCATGGAGGCAATGTGAGGGGTCATGATTACGTTTTTCATGTCCCAGAAGGGATGATCTTCAGGAAGCGGTTCCTTGGAGAAAACGTCCATGCAGGCGCCGGCAATGTCCCCTTCCTCAAGAGCCTTTACCAGGGCCGGTTCATCCACCACGGAGGCCCGGGCAATGTTGATGAAAAGGGCCGATTTCTTCATGGCTTTGAATTTTTCCTCATCGAAGAACTTATCCGTTTCCGGTGTGGCAGGAAGAGCAGCGATGATGATGTCTGCCTTGGGCAGGACATCCATGATTTCTTCCTGGGTGTATACATGGTCTGCGAACATTTCATGGGACAGATGTTTCTTCACTGCCAGAATATGGGTTTCAAAAACCTTGGCCCGCTGGGCAATGGCCCTGCCAATGCTGCCGAAACCTACAATAAGGATGGTCTTACCGAAAAGGGATTCCCCGTGGGGCCTGGACCACTTATGGGCGCTCTGACTGCGGACGGCGTCAGGGATGCGGCGAAACCAGGAAAGAAGAAGGGCCATGGTGTGCTCCGATACCGCCCGGTCATGGACACCGTGGGAATTGGTCAGGATAATGGGCCTTTCCATCATACTGGGAGTAAGGAGTTTTTCCACCCCGTCAGACAGGGAATGAACCCAGCGCACATGGGGCGCTGCCTGAAGGAGGGGCTCCACATCCTGGAATCCCCAGAGCGCAATGGCATCGGCATCTGCCACATGGGGCAGGGCTTCCTTCGGTGATTTGTAGGCTTCCACCACGGAGCCGGGCACCGCCTTTTTCAATGCATCGATTTTTTCATCGGATAACTTGTTAATCACAACCAGTTTCATAGGAATCAACCTCTTTCATTGAAATCATGGCAATCCTGTTTTCTGTATTATATCATACTGTGGGGCCAGAAAATTCTTTTCAAAGACTCTCAGACGGAGTGCCCTGGCCGCCTTACTTCCTGTTTCCTCTTGGGGGGGAATTCCCGCACAGTGAGAAAGGGTGTACGCTGACGGGGCTATCCCCTTGGACACGCCTTCGGTGTGAAGGTTCATAGGGTTCAAAAGGTTCAGAGGGTGGTGGCGGCGGCTTCGCCGCAATATATAGCCTGCACAGTACGCGAGCACCTTAATGCCCGACAGTGGCGCCGCAGGCGACGGAGGATAGCAGGATTTTCGCTGAAAATCCGCGGCCCCAAAGGGGCCTGCTGTGACTTTTAACGGTTTTATCTCTAAATTCCCGGCGGCTAATTTATGACCTAATATGCCATCGGAGCTGCAGAATGATCCGAGATAAACCACTCATCACAAAAAATCTGGTTAGTAATCTGGTTAGTAATCTGGTTAGTAACCAGATTATGGCTATTTTTTAGGAGTATTTCAGCGCTTCAAAGCAATAGAAAAAAGGCCTGGAATGAATCGTATTTATCGATGAATTCCAGACCTTAAATTCATGGAGCCGGCAACAGGATTTGAACCTGCGACCTACGCATTACGAATGCGCCGCTCTACCAGCTGAGCTATACCGGCATGAACATATATATATTACAGGACGTCCCTGTATTTGTCAAACTCTATTTTCACCCTCCTCTATGGAGGGCAAATAAAAAATCCGCCAAAAGCGGATAAAAAAATGGAGCGGGTGAAGGGAATCGAACCCTCGTAACCAGCTTGGAAGGCTGGCGCTCTACCATTGAGCTACACCCGCATAAATGGTCGGAGCAGCAGGATTTGAACCTGCGACCCCTTGGTCCCGAACCAAGTGCGCTACCAAACTGCGCTATGCCCCGACAACGTAATTGATTATACCAGCAGACCTGCAATCTGTCAATGGATTTTTGGGAAAAATCTTTATTATTTTTTCAGCCTGTGGCATAACAGCAAACCTGAGGGAGCCTTTTCCTTTGGCACAAGGAAAAGGCTCCCTCAGGTTTGTGCCTTTGAAGAGAGCCTCCCCAAGCCCAGGGGCAGGCTCTTTGCAAGCCTTATATTTCACGTACAAAAAGGGGCTTCCTGTAAATTATTTCTTCACAGCCCCTTTTGATTTCAATAATCTTCGTCCCAGGCGTTGATATATACCGGTTCCAGTTCCATCATTTTCTTCTGGTCTTCGGTGAAGTGCTTTTTCAGAATCACTGCTTCATACACAAATTTTCGGAAATAGGCTTCTGAGCACACAAAGTACCCGTTGTCCCCTACATCCTTGCCCCAGGAGTTCTCGATTTTCCAGCGGTCCGGATTTCCTTTTTCGTCCAGATGGACGCCGGTGAGAAGCATGGCATGGGTGGCAGAGCTGGCGCTGTATTCCAGCTGTTTTCCCTTATCCATGTCCATGGAGAAGCCGCCCAGAAGATCTTCATACCGCACGCTCACCGGGTCCCACACCCCTTCTTTTCTGGCGCCTGCCGCACCGGCATCGCAGGCAAACCACACAGGCTCTCCGGCTTTCAGCTGCTTCACGCAGAGATCTTCCATATCCTTCCCCGTAAGATTCAGCCCCTTCATATCCCGGCCTGCCATGTTTTCCACCCCGTGGAATGCGATGAGGCGGCCCAGAGGTTTATCAAAGGTAGGTTCATTGATGACAGCCATGTAGTCATAGAGAGAAATCCCTACGTACTTATGATAGAAATCGAGGGGCGAAAGTCCCCAGTCCTCATGGAAATGGTTATCCTTATCGCGATAGGAGAAATCGAAAGTCTGCACCGGCTCACCGAAGGCAATGCATTCTGCCTTATACACCTCTTCCATCATTTCCGCTTTTCTGGCGTAAGGATCCCTGCCCGTCTTCACCAGCTCCCGAAGTTCCATAGCATCCTTCCGGAGGAGGCGGTTCAGGGTAGAGACGAAGCGGTCCGTATGGCCGGACTGGTATGTTTCCGGCTGCACCTGTTTCGGCACCACGCCGTACTTCTCCACCAGGTCCGCCGCCTCGGTCCAGTATCCCCCGTCGCTCATGCCGCGGAGCACATACTGCATAAGCTGTCCCTTCACCGGCGCATCTGCATTTTCAATCACCATTTCAAGGAAATTGTTCGCTTTCTCCAGCTTGTCATAGAAGGAAAGGTAATTCTGGGACAGCTCAAACTGCTCCAGATGGCACTTTTCCGCCACCTTTTCCCTGAGAATGTTCAGCGCCGCAAAGAGCCAGCAGCGCCCCGACTGTTCCTGGGCCGTAATCCCCCGGGTCTTCACTTCCACTGTGAAGGCCCCTTTCAGGTCCGCTCCCTTCCCAGGATGATAAGCCAGATTCATCATATCCGTCTTCGCCAGAGCGCCATGAAGCACCTGGGCATTTTTATCTGCTTCGTAGGAAATATGAAACTGCTGAAGCAGGGTATCAGAAATATCTTTCATCGTTATTCCTCCTTTGGGCCGCTTTGCGGCCCGGGTTCAAATGGTTCATAGGATTCAGAAGGTTCATAGGGTTGTGGTATCGCCCTTACGGTGCACAGCGAACACATTTTGAAGGAGCGCTAGCGACGCGCAAAATGTAGTGAGTCGTTTCCCCTTTAGGGGGGCGATGAGTTTCATAATCAGCGTTACGTGCTATCCTTCCTGCCTCCCACTTTTCATCCTGAGCGCCAGCGAAGGATCTCGGTAGTTGAAGCATATGAGACAAATGCCGTTAAGGAAGCGCTGATTAAATCACTGTCTGCTTTTATTCTTGGATTTTTATGCAATGCAAGGAATGGGACGACGCGAATAGCGAGCTATTTAAGGAGTCCCATGACGAAGCAGTGCATAAAAATTCTTATAAAAGCAGACTCTATGAATTAATCAGTGCTTCCTTAAATACCAGTCGGCAGGAAGGAGCCGTTTGGCGGTCACGCCAGCATAGAGTGTCAATCCGACTTACAGCCTCCTACGCCCCTGCGCCGCTCCGCGGTCCTCTTCTTCATGGAAAAGCATGTCACTGGATTCTCAGGTTGCTTCACTCCCCTACGAATCCAGTTCCCTTGCCACCCTAAAGGGGACGCAAGACGTTACGGGATTTGCGTTTGTGTTACCAGTTCTGCATGACGGAGTGCTATATTATCCTTCCCCAGTAAGAGAGTGTCACTTAAAGGGCGGCACGATCAGTTGAGAAGTCACTAGCTCACCAGCCCACCAGTTCACTGATTTACCTGATTTCCCACCCGTGGCAGGCGATTTCGATGACCGTTTCACAAGCCTTTACCAGCGAAGGTATGGGCAGGTATTCGAAACGGCTGTGGAAATTGGCACCGCCGGTGAAAATATTAGGGCAGGGCAGTCCTTTGAAGGAAAGCTGGGCGCCGTCGGTACCGCCGCGGATAGGAAGTTCCACCGGCGTAACCCCCGCTTGTTTCATGGCCTTCCGCGCCAGCTCCACGATATCCATATGGCCGTCCCGGATAATGTCCAGCATGTTAAAGTACACATCATGAGGCTTCACTTCCACTGTGCCTTCCCCATACTTCTCATTCAGAAAATCTGCCATGTGATGGAGGTACTGTTTCTTCTTTTCAAATTTCGCCCGGTCATGGTCCCTCACCAGCATGGACAGAGTACATTCTTCCACAGAGCCGCTGATTTTATACACATGGAAAAATCCTTCCCTGCCTTCCGTGCATTCCGGTTTCTCCCCTTCCGGCAGCAGGGACTGCCACTGGGAAGCAATGGAAATGGCATTCACCATTTTTCCCTTGGCGTCCCCGGTGTGCACGCTTCTTCCATGAATGATGATTTCCGGATTGGCGGCGTTAAAATTTTCATATTCCAGACCGCCCAGCTCGCCGCCGTCAATGGTATAGGCAAAGTCCGCATGAAATTTCTTCACATCAAAACGAAGAGGACTCCGTCCCGTTTCCTCATCCGGTGTGAAGGCAATGCGGATTTTCCCGTGCTTCACTTCCCGGTGATGGAGCAGGTACTCCATGGCGCTCACAATAGCCGTCACTCCCGCCTTGTCATCGGCGCCAAGAAGAGTGGTACCATCGGTGACGATGATGTCCTGGCCCTTGTATTTCAAAATTTCCGGGAAATCCTTCGTAGAAAGGACGATATTCTTTTCTTTATTCAGGCAGATGTCCTTCCCATCATAGTCATGAACCACCCGGCTTCGAATGGGACCGCCGGGGGCATCGGGGCTGGTATCCATATGGGAAATGAAACCTACCACACTGCCCTCTGCGCCGTTAGCCGGAAGGGTGGCCATGACATAGCCGTTTTCATCCAGGCTCACCTCTTGAAGACCCAGCTGCTCCAGTTCCTCCTTCAAATGGCGGGCCAGCACCATCTGCCCCGGCGTACTGGGATAGACCTGGTCATTCTCCTCGTCGGACTGGGTGTTGTAGGAAATATAATCTTCAAACCGCTTCAGAATCTTTTCTGTATCTAAATCCAAAGGTACCACCTCTTATTTTTGATTTGCATCCATCATATACCAAACGGGAGGGAACTGCAAAGGGGGCGCCTGTGGGCGTAACGTAACAATTTATGTCTTTATGCTCAAAAAGCAATTACTCATTCATAAAATTTACTTTTATGGAGATAATAGCTGGCGGTCCCTGCTCCTATTGCCGCTTCTTACAAGGAAAGAGGGGAACGGAGAAATCTCACGCCCTGCTGGTACAGAGAGCATTAGGGCTGGAGATCTCTCGACTCTGCGTTTCCATAGCCCTTAAAGGCTTTACCATCCATACCGGCATGCAGCTCCGCTCGAGATGACGATAGCGGCAGGCTGCATACCGTCCTTTCAAGGAACTGATGACAAAACACCGCCCGCTCCTCGTCATTTCGACGAAACGGAGCGGAGTGGAAAAATCTCACTCCCTGATGGTACACAGAACATTGGGTCAGGAGATCTATCGACTCTGCATTTCCATAGCCCCAGGGGCTTTATGTCCCATACCGGCATGCAGCTCCGCTCGAGATGACGATAGCGGCAGGCTTCATACAGTCCTTTCAAGGAACTGATGAAGGAACTGATGACAAAACGCCGCCCGACCCCGTCATTTCGACCGCAGCCGGTCAGCCGCCAATAGGAAAGCCTCTTATTGTGCAGGCTAGAGGCCAACTTCGGCTGACTTGGAAACTCTATGCAGAGTCTCCACAGAGTGGAGAAATCTCACTCCCTGATGGTACACAGAACATGGGGCAGGAAATCTCTCGGCTCTGCGTTTCCATAGCCTCAGGGGCTTTATGTCCCATACCATCATGTTCCCCCGCTCGAGATGACCATGGCGGCAGGCTGCATATCATCATATGACAGTAAAAAAGACTGCGAAGAAATGATTGACCTTTCTTCACAGTCTTTTTTGATTTCCTGTATCAGCCTACGATGTTCAGGGCGTATTCGCCATATTCTTTTTCGAGGGCTTCTGCTTTCTTATTGATTTCGATCTGCAGGTCGGAGGCGGTGTCGTAGTCATCGGCTTCGAGGGCGTCTTTCAGCTTGGTGCAGAGGGATTTGCCGGCTTTGGTATCTTTGATAAGTTCGTATTTCTTATCAAGGATATCAGCCCACCGTTCTTCGTCCAGGTCGTCTTCGCTGGGGAGTTTCCTGAAGCCTTTGACCAGGGCTTCGGTGGCCGGGATGATGCGGTCGATAAGTTCGTTCTTCCAGCGGTATACGATGGAGGCTACGAAGGAGTCTACGATGGTGGCATTGAGTGTGCCGCCTGCTTCAATGACTGCCACTTTGTCGGGGTTGGCTTTCATGGTCTTCACGTTTTCCCAGACAGTAGCCGGCGGTTTACCGAAGGCTGCATCTCTTTCTTCCTGGGTGAAGTCTTCGAATACGTTGTCTTCGCAGCGATAGGCTCTTCCTTCTTCCAGGTAGTCTGCTTTTTCTCCCGGTTTCTTGGAAAGTTCGGCCAGAAGGTCTGCCGGTGTCTTGCCGGAGGTGACAGCGTAGGTAATGCCGTCAAGAGCAGAGAGGAAGAGGCAGGAGGCTGCCAGGTAGGTGTTAGTGAAGGGATTCGGAGCGCGGAGTTCGAATCTGGTGGCTTTCGGGTTGTCAATGTCTCTCACCAGGCCGATGAGGATGGTTCTGTTACGGGACGGAACTTCCGGTTTGTGGCCCAGGGAGGTGACGATGCAGACCGGTGCTTCGAAGCCCGGTTTCAGACGGTTGAAGGCGTCGGTGGTGGAGGATACGAAGGGGTTGGTGGCTTCGTAGTTCTTCAGGATGCCCATGATGAAGCCGTAGCCGATGGTGGAAAGGAAGTCGGCTTTCATTTCTGTAGGAGCCAGAAGGTTGATGGTTTTGCCGTTTTTCAATGTGGCACAGATGCCTACATGGGTGTGTTCTCCACTGCCGGCTACGCCGATAATGGGCTTTGCCTTGAAGGATACGTCGAGGCCGTATTTGCGGAATACTTCACGGATAATGATGCGGGCTTCCAGTTCATTGTCTGCTGCCTGCAGGGGATTCATGGAGAATCTCCAGTCCAGTTCCAGCTGTTCGCAGACGTCCACGGTGTGGCCGGCGTCGTCCACTTTCGGTTTGATACCGCCCACTTCTTTATGGCCCATTTCCACACTCATGCCGCGGGCATCCAGTTCTTCAATGGCTTCTTCCATGGCGGTACGGACGTTGCCGCGCATTCTCTGCCAGTACTGTTCCTGCAGTCTCTGGGAAATGGAGAGGTGCTGAATGGTTTCTTTTTCGCTGGGGGTCTTGACCCAGAATTCCAGTTCCGTGCCAATGGTGAATTCGATGTCTTCAATGTCTTCGAAGGGAACGTCTTCCATGCCTTTGACTTTTTTGCCGCCGGCCAGAAGTGCTTTCAGTTTATCTGCCACGAAGGCACAGGAGTCTTTCAGAATGGAGCGGGAGTCGATGAATTTGCCGTTGTGCAGGAGGAAGCAGGGAATGCGGAGGGTGCCTACAGGGCGGCCGTTTTCATAGATGTTGTCTTCATTGTAGTCGATATACCAGTTGACGGAGGGATCTGCTACCATGTCGACCCTGGCATCGTTCAGGGTGGCGATGTTCATGAGTACTACGGAGGAGCCGTCGGTCTGTACGGCAGTGCCTGCGAAGAAGTCGTCATAGTTCTTGAGGAACAGTTCAATCGGTACCTTTTCGTCAGTATCGTTGCCTGCCAGGTCAATGCCTACCAGGGATACGAAGCGGATTTCCGGATGGGTTTTCAGAAGAGAAAGTACGCCTTCCTTGCCAAATTCACCGGTGGGGATGTAGTAAAGTAAGTCCTTGTTCATGTTGAATTCCTCCTGTTTTATAATCATTTTTTCTATATGAAATAGTTTCCAGATGAGCTCCCCGTCAGGTGATTAACGGGAAACCCAGAATGGAAAAGCGGTATTTCTTTTTCCAGTTCCTCATCATCCATGCCTCCTGTATATACATTTTCATCTATGTCATGAAATATAAAATGACCCATTCTTCTTGTAAGAATGGGTCATCATTGGCCTGATGTTCAGCTTTGGCAGATTGAATCAGTCGAGAATGTTCAAGGCATACACGCGGTATTCCTTTTCCAGGGCCTGGGCTTTTTTCATCATTTCCAGCTGGAGGTCTGAAGCGGTGTCGTAGTCATCTTTTTCCAGGGCTTCTTTCAGTCTGGTGCAGATGCATTTTTCGTCGTCCAGATCTTTTGCCAGTTCCACCCGTTTGGCCTTGATGGATTTCCAGCGTCTTTCATCAATCTTGTCATCATTATCCAGTTTTTTATAGCCTCTCACAGCAGCTTCCACACCGGGGATAATCCGGTCGATGAGTTCGTTCTTCCAGCGGTATACGATGGAAGCGAGGAAGGAATCTACTATCTTTTCGGAAAGGGTGCCGCCTCTGGTGAGGACTGCCACCTTGTCCGGGTTGGCTTTCATAATTTTCACGTTTTCCCAGACGGTAGCCGGCGGTTTGCCGAAGGCTGCATCTCTTTCTTCGTCGGTGAAGTCCTCGAATACGTTTTCTTCGCAGCGGTAGGCTCTGTCTTTTTCCAGGTAGTCTGCTTCTTCGCCGGGCTTCTTGGAAAGTTCAGCCAGAAGGTCTGCTGCCGATTTGCCGGATTTCAAGGCATATTCGATGCCGTCTAAGGCGGTGAGGTAGAGGCAGGAAACGCAGAGGTAGGTATTGGTAAAGGGGTTCGGCGCACGGAGTTCAAAGCGGGTGGCTTTCGGATTTCCGATATCCCGGATCAGTCCCATGAGGATGGAACGGTTGCGGGACGGCACTTCCGGCGTATGGCCCAGGGAGGTGACGATGCAGACCGGTGCTTCAAAGCCCGGTTTCAGGCGGTTGAAAGCGTCGGTGGTGGAAGAAACGAAGGGATTGGTGGCTTCATAGTTGTGGAGAATGCCCATGATGAAGCCATAGCCAATGGTGGAGAGGAAATCGGAAGACATGTCTTCCGGTGCCAGCAAATTGATGGTTTTGCCGTTTTTCAGGAGGGCTGCAATGCCTACATGGGTATGTTCGCCGCTGCCGGCTACACCGATAATGGGCTTTGCCTTGAAGGATACGTCCAGACCGTTGCGGCGGAAGACTTCCCGTACCACGATGCGGGCTTCCAGTTCATTGTCTGCTGCCTGCAGGGGATTGGTGGAGAAGAGCCAGTCCAGTTCCAGCTGTTCGCATACATCAAAGATATGGCCGTCGTCATCGATTTTGGATTTGATGCCACCTACTTCTTTGTGGCCCATTTCTACATGGAGGCCCCGGGCATCCAGTTCTTCGATGGTCTGTTCCATAGCGGTACGGACGTTGCCGCGCATGCGCTGCCAGTACTGTTCCTGGAGACGCTGGGAAATGGACAGGTGCTGTACCGTTTCCTTTTCGCTGGGGGTTTTCACCCAGAATTCAAGTTCCGTGCCTGTGGTAAATACGATATCCTGGATTTCAGAGAAGGGGAAGTTTTCCATGCCCTTCACAGTGGCGCCGAGAAGCATTTTCTTCAGTTCTCTGGCCACATATTCGCAGGAGTTTTTCAGGATGGAGCGGGAATCGATAAATTTTCCGTTATGGATGAGGAAGCAGGGAATCCGCAGGGTGCCTACGGGACGTCCGTTTTCTTCCATCACATTATCATCATTATAATCCACATACCAGTTGACCGTACTGTCGGCCACCATGTCTACCCGCGCATCGTTCAGGGTAGCGATATTCATGAATACCACGGAAGAGCCATCGGTCTGCACAGCTTTGCCGGCGAAGAAGTCTTCGTAGTCTTTCATGAAAATCTCGATGGGAATCTTTTCATCGGTATCATTGCCTGCCAGGTCAATGCCTACGAGAGACACGAACCGGATTTCCGGGTGCTGCGCCAGCAGGGAAAGAACCCCTTCTTTACCGTATTGGCCGGCCGGAATGCAGTACAATAATTCTTTGTTCATTTGAGCCCTCCTATAGACTTAAATTGTTCCATTTTTTTATATCTATAAAGTCCTATGTGTTACAAAAGAAAATGACCCATCCCGATAGGAATGAGTCATCTTTGACGCAGCATATGAACTTATGTAATAAGGATACACCACGTGTCTTACTTTTGTCAAGCCTTTGAGCTCAGGCCAGCAGTTTACGAACAATCCCGTTAATCAGTTTGCCGTCTGCCTTGCCTTTGAGCTTTGCCATGACAGCTTTCATCACAGAACCCATATTTCTCTGCCCAGGATCCAAGGCGTCGATTGTTTCTTTCACAATCTTCTCTACTTCTTCTGCAGACATTTCTGCCGGCAGGTACTTTTCCAGTACTTCGATTTCCGCTTTGGTCTGTTTAACCAGGTCTTCTCTTCCGGAACCAGCGATTTCAGCAAGGGTTTCTTTCCTCTGCTTCACTTCTTTCCGGAGAACGGCAAGAACCTGATCATCATTGAAGTCCGCGTGTCCGTCGTCGATTTCAGCCTGCCTGATGTGAGCACGGGCCATACGGATCGTGTTCAGCGCAAGCTTACCTTCTTCTCTCGCTTTCATGGCTGTCTTCATGTCAGCCATAAGCTGTTCTTTAATTGACAAAACTAATCACCTTACAACCTGTTATTACTTATACTTGCGTTTTCTTGCGGCTTCAGATTTCAGTTTACGTCTAACGCTGGGCTTTTCATAATGTTCACGTTTTCTTACTTCAGAAAGAACCCCGGCTTTTTGGCAGGAACGTTTAAATCTGCGAAGAGCACTATCAAGAGATTCGCCCTTTTGAACTTTGATCTCAGACATCTATATCCCTCCCTCCCAATAAGACTGATGGGGTGCTATTGCACACTTATAAATTATAAATTACAACGGCCTATCTGTCAATTTATTTTTTACGGAAATAGAAATTCCCGACAGCGCCCTTTGGACGCAAAAGGTTCTTAGGATTGACCAGCCTATGGCCGGAGGGTTCTTAGGTTTGACAGCCCTTCGGGCTGAGGGTTGTGGTGGCCGCTTCGCGGCAAAATAAAAAGGGGCGCGCCTGACGGCGGCGGGTTGTGTAGAAGGGTTGTGTTCGCTGACGCTCAGGGTAAGGTATCGCCGTTTTGCAGCGATGAGTATGAAGTCAGCGTTACGTACTTTCCTTCCTGCCCCCACTTGCGCGCATTCTGCATAGAATGCGCGAGTCGGCCAATGCTCTCCCTTAGCCTGCACATTAAAGGGCCTTCCTTTTATTTGGCCGACCGACCATTCTAACCCCGGGCGAAGAATCTTGGTACACCCTGACATTAACTCCGACCAGCCCACTAGTCCACCAGCTCATTAGGGAAGCGCTGATTAAATCGTTGTTTGCTTTTATTCTTGAATTTTTATGCAATGCAAGGAATGAGGCGACGCGAATAGCGAGCTATTTAAGGAGCCTCATGACAAAGCAGTGCATGAAAATTCTTATAAAAGCAAACTCTATGAATTAATCAGTGCTTCCCTAGTTCACTAAGAAATCCAGCGGCAGCCGACCCCTTCCGGCTCGGTGCGCTCCAGGGCACTGGGCCGGACGGGGCGTTGATGATTTCTTTTATTTTCTTGGATTCTTCTTGTCTTTGTACATATTCCGGTCCGCTTCGGTAATGGTAAGTGTCAAGTTTTCCTCGGTAATTCATTTGACTGTCGATGATTACTATCTCCGTGGCTTCGGTTTTATCAGTATTTCTGTATAGCTCTGGCCAGTCTCCCCATTGGTGAAGAAGAAGCTCCAT
>OJKC01000529.1_pt1 | contig 31596 bp, 19 predicted proteins | sample 1596401 | NCBI WGS metagenome assembly OJKC01 (sample SAMEA4350162, study PRJEB24818) | metagenome | biome: human; feature: gut; material: faeces | place: Denmark | collected 2013-09 | reverse complement strand
ATGGCCAGCTCCGCCACGGACTGGGAGGAGGCACCGGGGGTGTTGCGGACGGCAATGCCGTTCTCCTCGGCGTACTTGACGTCGATGTTGTCCACACCCACGCCGCCACGGATGATGAGCTTCAGCTTGCCGCCCTTGGCCTCGTCGATGTGGTTGGCACGGACCTTGGTCTTGGAGCGGACCACCACGGCGTCAAAGTCCCGCAGGGCGGCGCCCAGCTGATCCGGCTCATAGAACTGCTCCACCACCTCGTGGCCCTGCTCCCGCAGCTGCGCCATAGCGGTCTTGTCCATACCGTCAGTAACCAGAATACGCATCGTAATAATCTCCTTCCATAATACGAAATGTTGTCGAATTTCGGGGGGCAGGGGAGAACCCTGTCCCCCGGCTGGTGCAGATTTTGCGTCTTTTACTTGTGCTCGGCCTCGAACTTGGTCAAAAAGTCCACCAGGGCCTGTGCGCCCTCGATGGGCATGGCGTTGTACACGGAGGCCCGCAGACCGCCCACGGACTTGTGGCCCTTCAGGTTGTCGAACCCGGCCTCCTTGGAGGCGGCCACCACGGCGGCGTCCAGCTCCTTGTCGCCGGTGACGAAGGGGATGTTCATCAGGCTGCGGTCCTGGGGCACCACGGCGCCCTTGAACAGCTTGGAGGAATCCAGGAAGTCATAGATGACCTGGGCCTTGGCGATGTTGCGCTTCTCCATCTCCTCCAGGCCGCCGATGCTCAGCAGATACTTGAACACCTTGCCGCAGCAGTAGATGGCCCAGCAGTTGGGGGTGTTGTACATGCTGTCGTTGTCGGCATGGGTCTTATACTTCATATAGATGGGGGTCTTGGGATCCAGGTCGTCCCGGATCAGATCCTCCCGGATGATGACCACGGCCATACCGGCGGGGCCCACGTTCTTCTGCACACCGGCCCAGATCAGGCCGTAATCGGCCACGTTGCAGGGGCGGGACAGGAACATGGAGGACTGGTCGGACACCAGAATGTGGCCCTTGGTGTTGGGGAGCTTATTCCAGGTGGTGCCGTTGATGGTCTCGTTCTCGCAGATGTAGACATAGTCGGCATCCTCGGGGATGTCCAGATCGGAGCAGTCGGGGATATAGGAGAAGTTCTTGTCGGCGGAGGAGGCAACCACCTGCACCTCGCCATACTTCTTGGCCTCGGCAATGGCCTTCTTGGACCATGCGCCGGTCTCCACATAGCAGGCCTTGCCGTTCTTCATCAGGTTCATGGCCACCATGGCAAACTGCAGGGTGCCGCCGCCCTGGATGAACAGGACCTTGTAGTTATCGGGGATGTTCATCAGCTTGCGCAGGTCGGCCTGGGCCTCGTCGGCGATCTGCTGGAACACCTTGGAGCGGTGGCTCATTTCCATGACGCACATGCCGCTGCCCCGATAGTTCATCATCTCGTCGCGGATCTCCTCCAGCACAGGCTCCGGCATCATGGCAGGACCTGCGGAGAAATTGAAAGTACGACCGTATTTCATCTTGCTTTTCCTCCTGATTGTTGTAATAGGTGATAGCACTTGGGATCTTTTTGCTTCCATCTCATAGTATACGGCAAATGTTCTCCGGAATCAACAGGGAAAATCATAGAAAATCAGCTTCCCTGAAAATTTTTCAGCTTCTCAGAAAAAACGAGAGAAAGGGGAGAGGCGGCAGCGTCCGGTCCCGGGTTGACAGGACCGCGCGACAGTGGTATCATGACAAAGCAATCGACTTTTATTCCAGAAAGAGGTGAGCAAAGTGAGCTTAGGTGACAGTTACGGGCGAAGTATTCAATGTGCCGCTGTGTCCGGCGCTTGCTTTGCGTCGGCTCGTACAGGTAAATAAAGGCCGGATATGACAGCACATTGCCCGGCTTCACTTTCAATTAGGAACACGATGCGATTTTAATTGAAAGGCGGTAATACCATGGCAATGTTCAACGAAGACAAGAACCTCAAAAGCGGAGGCTGCGCGGATGAGATCGCGGCGCTGATAAGGGATGACCTTTCGCCGAAGATGATCCAGGAGCAGCTGGAGAACTATCATAACAGCGATATTGCCAAGTCCATGGAGCAGATGGACCGGCTTGGAAGGATGCGGCTGATCCGCTCCATTGAGCCGGACAAGCTGGCCGGTATTTTCAAGTATGTCGAGCCCCAGGAGGCGGCTGCCTTCCTGAAGGACATCGACACGGCAAGAGCTGTTTTCATTCTGGAAAAGATTGACCCGGATGCTGCGGCGGACATTCTGCGGGAACTGCCCGGCAGCGACAGGTCAGCGATGATCGGGCTGCTCAACGGAGCGCTTCGGAAAAAGATTGAGCTGCTGGTGTCGTTTGACGAGGACGAGATCGGCAGCAGAATGAGCGCCAATTTCATTTCGCTGGATTCGGAAATGACGGTGGGCCAGGCCACCCGGGCGCTTATGGACCAGGCGAAGGAAAACGATAATATCCAAATGCTCTTTGTGACGGCGGAAAACGGCTTTTTCTGCGGCACGGTGGAGCTGCGCGCTCTGCTTATTGCAGAAAAGAACGCGGCTATCGCGCCCCTTATCCAGCACAGGTTCCCGTATGTCTACTGCAGCGAGCGCACGGAGGACTGTATCGAGCGGCTGAAAAGCTACTCGGAAAGCGCCATTCCCGTGCTGGATGCCTCCAACTGCATTCTCGGCGTCATCACCCTGAGGGACCTGGTGGAAGCGGTGGACGACGAGATGAGCGACGACTATGCGAAGCTGGGCGGCCTTTCCGCGGAGGAGGATCTGCACGAGCCGCTGCGGGCAAGCCTGAAAAAGCGGATGCCCTGGCTGCTGGTGCTGCTGGTGCTGGGAATGGTTGTTTCAGGCGTTGTAGGCGCATTCGAGAAGGTCGTGTCCCGGCTGACGATCATTATGGCGTTCCAGTCGCTGATCCTGGATATGGCGGGAAATGTGGGAACGCAGTCGCTGGCTGTCACCATCCGTGTGCTGATGGACAAGGAGATCACCGCCCGGAAAAAGCTGGGCCTCGTCTGCAAGGAGATGCGGGTGGGGCTGTTCAGCGGGCTGATTCTGGGCAGCCTTTCCGTGCTGTTTGTGGGCGCTTACATCATGCTGGGCAAGGGATATCCCGCCCAATATGCGTTTGCGGTTTCGGTGTGCATCGGCGCGGCGCTTCTGCTGGCCATGTTTATCTCCAGCGCCGTGGGAACGCTGATTCCCATGTTTTTCAAGCGAATCGGGGTGGACCCTGCCGTGGCCTCCGGGCCGCTGATTACCACCGTGAACGATCTGGTGGCTGTGGTCACCTACTATGGGCTCAGCTGGCTTCTGCTTCTCCAGGTGCTTCATCTGGGCAGCTGAAGCAAAATGAAACAGGACGGGGGCTTTGCTTTTCGGGAGGCAGGCCCCTGTTTTTGCGGAAACAGGGAATGGCTGATATGCCGGATTGACACCAAACCGTAAAGATGCTATAAAGAGACTGTCGAAAAAAGCTGGCTATAAAAGGAAGAAGATTTTTTGGGGGAACGGGCGGAAAGGACGGCGGCAAGCGGTGGATAAGTGGAAAAAGACCATAATGCATATGGGAGCATACCCGGCGGCGCTGGGAAAATGGGTGCTGCTGGGCGGCATCATCGGTGTGGCCGGCGGCGTGATCGGCTCCCTGTTTCATATCGGCGTCAATTACGCCACGGCCATCCGGGGGGCGCACCCCTGGATCCTGTACCTGCTGCCGGTGGGGGGCCTTGCCATCGTGGGGCTGTATAAGCTCTGCCATCTGGAGGGGAAGGGCACCAACGCCATCATCGAGTCGGTGCATTTCGGCGAAAGCGTGCCCATTCTCCTGGTGCCGGTGATCTTTGTGTCCACGGTGATCACCCACCTGTGCGGCGGCAGCGCCGGCCGGGAGGGCGCGGCCCTGCAAATCGGCGGCGGCCTGGGCTACGAGGCCGGGAAGCTGCTGCACCTGGGGGAGAAGGACCTGCCCCTTGCCACCCTGTGCGGCATGAGCGGGGTGTTCTCCGCCCTGTTCGGCACCCCCCTCACCGCCACGGTGTTCGCCCTGGAGGTCATCAGCGTGGGGGTTTTGTACTATGCGGGCCTGGTGCCCTGCATCACCGCCGCCATGGCGGCCTTCGGCGTGTCCACCCTGATGGGGGTGGAGCCCACCCGGTTCGCGGTGGCCATGCCCCCTGTGACGCTGGAGACCATGGTGCCGGTGGTGGCCCTGGCCATTCTGTGCGCCGTGGTCAGCATCCTGTTCTGCAAGGGGCTTCACTGGACGGAGCGCCTGCTGGACCGGGGGTTCAGAAGCCCCTGGGTCCGGGTGCTGGCAGGCTCCGTTCTGCTGATCGGCATGAGCCTTCTGACAAACGGCGACTACAACGGCGCGGGCATGGACGTCATCGCCCGGGCCCTGGCGGGGGAGGCCAATGGCTGGGCGTGGCTGCTGAAGATCCTGTTCACCGCCGTCACCATCGGCTGCGGCTTCAAGGGCGGCGAGGTGGTGCCGTCGTTCTTCGTGGGCGCCACCTTCGGCTGCGTGTTCGGCGGGCTGCTGGGTCTGCCGCCGGCCTTTGCCGCGGCGGTGGGACTGGTGGCGGTGTTCTGCGGCGCGGTGAACTGCCCCATCGCGTCGGTGATTCTCAGCGTGGAGCTGTTCGGCGCGGGCGGGATGGCCTATTTTGCGGCGGCCTGCGCCATCAGCTATCTGCTGTCCGGCTACTGCGGGCTGTACAGCAGCCAGACCATTCTGTACTCCAAGCTGAAGGCGGAGTTTATCAACGTCCATACCCATGAATAACTCTCGCGGGATCTTTTCTGCACTGCCCTCACCAAAGATCCTTGAAATATACCCGATATGTCTGCGGATCTTTGGCATCGGCGGCACGAAAAATCTCTCCGCGATAGACGCTTCTGCTGAGTAAAATCGGCCCCCGGAAAACCGGGGGCTAACGTTTTTATAAGGAAATCTTAACCGTTCGTTCACATGATTTCCGGAAAAACGTGGTATCCTGCGGGTAGTACGAAGGAAAGAGGTGCGGGTGTGAAGCGCACATTGACCGAAAAACAGAAAAAGACACTGTCGCTGGCGGCGGTGGTCATATTTATACTGCTGTCGCTGGCGCTGGCGTGGTTCGTGGGGCGTCCGCTGATCCGCTTCGCCCGGCAGCCGGAGCAGTTCCGCGCCTGGGTGGAGGGTCACGGCCTGTGGGCGCCGCTGGCGTATGCGGCCATGGTGTTTTTGCAGGTGGTGGTGGCCGTCATCCCCGGCGAGCCGCTGGAGATCGCCGGCGGGTACGCCTTCGGTGCGTGGCAGGGTACGGCGCTGTGCCTTGCGGGAGCGGTGCTGGGCAGCGTGGCGGTGTTCGCGCTGGTGCGGCGCTGGGGACGGGGACTGGTGGAGGTGTTCTTCCCGGCGGACAAGCTGGAAAAGCTGCACTTTCTGCTCCGCACCTCGCCCAAGCGCACGGGGCTGCTGTGGCTGATCTTCACGGTGCCGGGCACGCCCAAGGATCTGCTGTGCTACTTCGCGGGACTGACCGATCTGCCGTGGCGCACATGGCTGCTGATCGCCACCGTGGGGCGGCTGCCCTCCATCGTTACGTCCACCGTGGGCGGCAGCGCGCTGGGGGAGCAGAACTACCGGGCGGCCGTCATCGCCTTTGCCATTGCACTGGCGGTGGCGGGGGCGGGGTATCTCATCTACCGCGCCGTGTGCCGCCGGCACGAACAGAACGGACATAAGGAAACACCCGGCGGCTGAGTCGCCGGGTGTCAGCTTGTCAAAAAAGCCTGTCATTGCGAGCCAGTCCGCGCCGCGAAGCAAGTGCCCTTGGGGTACAGACTGGCGTGGCAATCCGTTTCCAAACCGCATAATTCCTGCACTTTTCCGCAGATTTCCAGCTAAAAGGTTACGGATTCCCACGCCAGTGACGTCGGTCACTGGCTCGGAATGACAGACGGGTAGGGGGCGAATGACGGCGTCCCGGCAGCGCCGGGTCAGAACGCGCCCAGCTGCCGGAACAGCAGCGACCAGCCGAACATGGTGACGATGCACAGGGCGCTGGTGGCCACCACGATGTCGCCGGCCAGCTCCGAATCGCCGCCCATCTGCTGGGTCATGGTGAAGGAGGCGATGGCCGTGGCACTGGCAAACACGCTGATAAGACCGGCAAAGCCCGTGTCCCGGATGCCCAGCAGGTAGGCCGTTGTCAGCAGGATGCCGGGCATGACGATCAGACGGACAAAGGACACCAGCAGGATGTCCCGCCTGTACCGCTGCAGGCCGCTGAAGCGGAAGAAAGCGCCCAGCAGGAACAGCAGCAGGGGACTGGTCATGTCGGCTACCTGATCCACCGCCGCTTCCAGCGCGGCGGGCAGTCTCCAGTCCGCGGCCAGAAACAGCAGACCCACTGCGGAGCCTATGATCAGCGGGTTGGTGAGGATCATCCGCAGGAGCCGGGCGGGGCGCAGCTTTTCGCCCCGGAACACCGTCAGGGTGATGACGGCCAGCGCGTTGAACAGGGGCACGATCACCGCGGCCAGCATCGCCACGGGACCCATGTCCGCGCCGGGCACCAGCGCCTTGGCCAGCGGCAGGCCGATGATCGCCAGATTGCTGCGGTACATGCCCTGGATCTTCACGCCCTGCTTTTCGGGATCCTTTTCCGTGGACAGTACCAGCGCCATGGACAGGCCGTACATCGCCAGCACCGCCGCCACCGCGAACAGCAGCAGCCGCGGCTGCACCGCGTGGGACAGGGAGGAGTCATACAGATTGCGGAACAGCATGACCGGCATGAAATAGCGGAAGGCCAGCTTGTTCAGGGACGGCACGGCGTCGACGCTGATGGCGCCCAGACATTTGGCGCCGTAGCCCAGCGCCATGATGAGAAACAGGGGCGCTACGGCGTTGAAGCAGACTTGCAGACTGGTGAGCATGGGGCGGGAACCTCCGGCGGGTAAAATATATGGGCATTGTACACCCCGGCGGCGCATTTTGCAATTGCCAACCGTCGCGGGATGTGGTATGCTGTGTGACAATATCTTATAAGTACAAGGAGGATGCCGTATGGATGATCCTATTTATGACATCGAGCTGGAGGACTGCCCCATCTGCCGGGGCGCGGGACTGATACAGGACGAGCAGGGCTGGAGCGTGTCCGTGACCTGCATGGACTGCGGCGCGGAGACGGCGCACGCAGAGTACCGCACGCCGGAGGAGCGGCTGGAGGCCGCCCGGCGGGTGGCGCTGCTGTGGAACATGGGCAAGGTCGTCCACACCGGAATGAGCGATTGAAAAAAGCTGTGTGCCGCGGCGTGAGCCGCGGCACGTTTTTTGCGCGGAGGGAAAACGGTTTTGGGGGATTGACAAGGGGCGGGAAAGGGGCTATACTTGTTGCCATCAAAAAGCGATGACGGAGAAGAAGCTGTGTTTCCGCGGCCAAAGAGAGGGGCGTCCCGGCTGAAAGCGCCCTGCCGACCATGCGGCCTGTACCACTCCCGAGCGGCCTGCGAGGAGCAGGACGGGTATCGCCCGTTACAGCGATCGAAAGCGACGGCGTATGCCGGATCTCTTCCGCCGATACTGCGTTGCAGAAGCTTGAAATACAGACCGTATTCCTGCGCTCCTGCGCCTTGTCTCGACGAAAGATATCCCGCCATCCGCAGCGGACAGTGAAAATGCTGCGCAGGCCGTAAGCAGGGTGGAACCGTGGAGTAAAGTATTTTTACCTCACCCCTGAACACATCAGGGGTGGGGATTTTTATTTGCCGCCCCCAATCAAAAGGAGGAACTGAACATGAGCGAAGTCAACAAGGAATTTACGTTTGAAAACGAGCAGTACCGCAAGACGTACTGGCACACCTGTTCCCACATTCTGGCGCAGGCCGTGAAACGGCTGTGGCCGGAGGTGAAGCTGGCCATCGGCCCCAGCATCGACAACGGCTTTTACTACGATCTGGATGCGCCGTTCGCCTTTACCCCCGACAACCTGGCGGAGATCGAGGCGGAGATGCGCAAGATCTGCAAGGAGAAGCTGAAGCTGGAGCGCTTCGAGCTGCCCCGCGAGGAAGCCATCAAGTATATGGAGGAGAAGGAGGAGCCCTATAAGGTCGAGCTGATCAACGACCTGCCGGAGGACGCCCACATCTCCTTCTACAAGCAGGGCGAGTTCGTTGACCTGTGCGCCGGCCCCCACGTGGACTCCACCGGCCGCATCAAGGGCAACGGCATCAAGCTGACCGCCTGCAACGCCGCCTACTGGCGGGGCGACTCCAGCCGCAAGCAGCTGCAGCGCATCTACGGCGTGGCCTTCCCCAACAAGGACGAGCTGGACGCCTATCTGAAGGAGCGGGAGGAGGCCGTGAAGCGCGACCACAACAAGCTGGGACGCGAGCTGGAGTATTTCACCACCGTGGACTGCATCGGTCAGGGTCTGCCCATCCTGCTGCCCAAGGGCGCCCGCGTTATCCAGCTTCTGCAGCGCTGGGTGGAGGACACCGAGCAGCAGCGCGGCTATCTGCTGACCAAGACGCCCCTGATGGCCAAGCGCGAGCTGTACAAGATATCCGGCCACTGGGATCACTATCTGGACGGCATGTTCATTATGGGCGATCCCGCCGACGAGACGAAGGAGTGCTTTGCCCTGCGTCCCATGACCTGCCCGTTCCAGTATCAGGTGTTCCTGAACCGCGGCCGCAGCTACCGCGACCTGCCCATGCGTCTGGGCGAGACGTCCACCCTGTTCCGCAACGAGGACTCCGGCGAGATGCACGGCCTGATCCGTGTCCGCCAGTTCACCATCTCCGAGGGACATCTGGTGCTGCGCCCCGACCAGCTGGAGGAGGAGTTCAAGCAGTGCCTGGATCTGGCCAAGTACTGCCTGGGCACCGTGGGTCTGCTGGACAAGTGCACGTTCCGCTTCTCCCAGTGGGATCCCGCCAACCCCAACAACAAGTATGAGGGCACCGCGGAGCAGTGGGATCACGCCCAGAGCGTCATGGAGCGCATCCTGAAGGATCTGGACGTGGACTACACCGTGGGTATCGACGAGGCGGCCTTCTACGGTCCCAAGCTGGATATCCAGTACAAGAACGTGTACGGCAAGGAGGATACCCTTGTCACCATCCAGATCGACATGCTGCTGGCGGAGCGCTTCGGCATGTACTACGTCGATGAAAACGGCAACAAGGCGCTGCCGTATATCATCCACCGTACGTCTCTGGGCTGCTATGAGCGGACGCTGGCCTACCTGATCGAGGAGTATGCCGGTGCGCTGCCCACATGGATGATGCCGGAGCAGGTGCGCTTCCTGCCCGTTACCGACCGCGCCGCCGACTACTGTGCCAACGCCGCCGATGCGCTGCGCAAGCAGGGCTTCCGCGCGGAGGTGGACGAGCGCAACGAGAAGATCGGCAAGAAGATCCGCGAGGCCACGCTGGAGAAGATCCCCTACATGCTGGTGGTGGGCGACCGGGATATGGAGGCGGGCACCGTCTCCGTCCGCACCCGCCGGGGCGAGGATCTGGGCGCTATGCCGCTGGACGAGTTTGCCGCCGTGCTGCGCGAGGTCGTGGACGAGAAGCAGAAGATCTGACAAGTGTCATAGATAAAAGAGACAGGCGCGAGCCTGTCTCTTTTGCTGTAAACAGACAGAAAGCGGATTTCGCCAAAAGAAATGTTTATTTTGACAAAACAGCCGGTTACGGGGGAAAAGTGGCTGCAAAATGCGGAGAATGGCGGGAAAAGTGCTGAAAAAGTGCGAAAGTGTGCCTGAGAAAAACACAGATGTGTGCCTGTGCACATCTCTCAGGGACATAAATGTGTTGACAGAGTGTGAACGAATCTGTTAAAATCAAATGGGTGCACAGCACCCAAATGCATAGAAAAGGACAGGGCGCGCCCTGTTCGCCGTTTCCTTCTGGCGGAGGAAACGACAGACTATGAAAAAGGAATTTGGAGGTAAACATGAAAAAAGTAGTTTCTCTGCTGCTGGCTCTCGTCATGGCTTTCTCTCTGGTCGCCTGCGGTGACAAGAAGAACAACGATGAGCCCAACAACAACGACAAGACCGACACCGTGCCCTACAAGATCGGTATCGTGACCGGTTCCGTCTCTCAGTCCGAGGACGACCGCCGCGGCGCCGAGGCCTTCCAGAAGGAGTATGGCGAGGATATGGTCCAGCTGGCCATCTATCCCGACAACTTCACCGAGGAGACCGAGACCACCATCCAGAGCATCGTGAACCTGTCCGCCGACCCCCTGATGAAGGCCATCATCGTCAATCAGGCTGTCCCCGGCACCACTGAGGCTTTCCGCAAGATCAAGGAAGCTCGCCCCGACATCATCTGCATCGCAGGTGAGTCCCACGAGGATCTGCCCGAGATCGGCTCCGCTGCCGACCTGGTCACCAACAATGACTTCGTCTCCCGCGGCTACCTGATCATCCGCACCGCTCACGAGCTGGGCTGCGATACCTTCGTACATATCTCCTTCCCCCGCCACATGTCCTACGAGACCATGAGCCGCCGCGTGGCCATCATGAAGGCCGCCTGCGAGGAGTTCGGCATGAAGTTCGTCCTGGAGACGGCTCCCGATCCTACCTCTGACGTGGGCGTTTCCGGCGCTCAGGCTTACATTCTGGAGCAGGTGCCCGCTTGGGTCGAGAAGTACGGCCAGAAGGCTGCTTACTTCTGCACCAACGATGCGCATACCGAGCCTCTGCTGAAGCGCCTGCTGGAGTGCGGCGGCTACTTCATCGAGGCCGACCTGCCCTCTCCCCTGATGGGCTATCCCGGTGCTCTGGGTCTGGATCTGACCGAGGAAGCCGGTGATTTCGAGAAGATCCTGAACAAGGTCGAGTCCGCCATCGTTGAGAAGGGCGGCGCCGATCACTTCGGCACCTGGGCTTACTCCTACGGCTACACCCTGTCCGCCGGTCTGGCTCTGCACGCCAAGAACGTGCTGGACGGCAAGAGCGAGCTGCTGGATATGGACGATGTGGCTGCCGCGCTGCAGGTCTACTCTCCCAAGGCGGCCTGGAACGGCGCCGGCTACACCAACGCCACCACCGGCGTGAAGTCCGATAACGTGTTCCTGATCTATCAGGATACCTATATCATGGGCAATCCCGGCCACTTCATGGGCAATGCCGACGTGGAGATCCCGGAGAAGTACTTCACCATCAGCTGACACAGGCTTTTTAAGCTGCCATCAAAGCGGGGAGGGAGGGCATCCTCCCTCTCCGCTGCTATAAGTAGGGATGAATATGGAAAAGAACAATGCTCCGCTGCTTGAGATGCGGAATATCAAAAAGGGCTTTTTCGGCAATCAGGTGCTCACGGACATCAACTTTACCCTGGAGGCAGGGCAGGTGCTGGGTCTGGTGGGCGAGAACGGCGCCGGCAAGAGCACTTTGATGAAAATACTGTTTGGCATGGACGTGATCCGCGAGACGGGCGGCTATGAGGGGGACGTCCTGATCGAAGGGGAGAAGGTACAATTCAACACGCCCTTCGACGCACTGAAGGCCGGTATCGGCATGGTGCACCAGGAGTTCTCCCTGATCCCCGGCTTTACCGCCACGGAGAACATCCTCCTCAACCGCGAACCCAAGAAAAAAAGCGTCATTTCAGAAGTGTTCGGCCAGCGTCTGGACACTCTCGACTATAAGGAAATGGATAACCGCGCCGCAAAAGCCATCGAGAAGATGGGCGTGGATATCGATCAGAAGATGGTCATCAGCAGCATGCCCGTGGGTCACAAGCAGTTCACGGAGATCGCCCGCGAGCTGAGCAAGGAGAACCTGAAGCTGCTGATCCTGGATGAGCCCACCGCCGTGCTCACCGAGCAGGAGGCGCAGGCGCTGCTGGATTCCATCCGCGGCATGGCCTCCCGGGGCATCGCCGTGATCTTCATCACCCACCGCCTGCAGGAGATCCTGTCGGTGTGCGATAAGGTGGTCATCATGCGGGATGGCTACGTTGTCAAGGACGTGGCCGCCCGCGAGACGGACGTCCGCGACATCACCCACTACATGGTGGGGCGCGAGGTGGCTGCCGGCGGCGCTGCCCACGACATCCGCGACCACTCCGATGCCCGCACCATTATGTCCATCCGCAAGCTGTGGGTGGATATGCCCGGCGAGATCGTCCGCAACGTGGATCTGGACGTGAAGGAGGGCGAGATCCTGGGCATCGGCGGTCTGGCCGGCCAGGGCAAGCTGGGCATCCCCAACGGTGTGATGGGTCTGTACGAGGCGGGCGGCACCGTGGAATTCGACGGCAAGCCCATCGCGCTGAACAGCCCCCGGAAGTGTCTGGACTCCCAGCTGGCCTTCGTGTCCGAAGATCGGCGCGGCGTGGGTCTGCTGCTGGACGAGTCGCTGGAGTGGAACGTGGCGTTCCCCGCCATGCAGGTGCAGAATAAGTTCCTGAAGCGGCTGGGCTTCTTCACATGGCGCGACGAGAAGGCTATCCATCAGGTGACGAACCAGTATATTGAGGAGCTGCAGATCAAGTGCACCGGCTCCGGACAGAAGGCCAGAGAGCTGTCCGGCGGCAACCAGCAGAAGGTGTGCCTGGCCAAGGCGTTCGCGCTGGAGCCCCGCTTCCTCTTTGTGTCCGAGCCTACCCGCGGTATCGACGTGGGCGCCAAGGCGCTGGTGCTGGAGGCACTGAAGAAATTCAACCGCGAGTCCGGCGTCACGGTGGTGATGATCTCCTCCGAGCTGGAGGAGCTGCGCCAGGTCTGCGACCGCATCGCCATCGTCTCCGGCGGCAGGATCGCCGGGATACTGCCTGCTGACCATTCCTCCGAGGAGTTCGGTATGCTCATGGTCAGCCAGGTGAAGTAAGGAGGAAGAAATGGGCAATACGACCACACTTGGAAACAAGTCAAAATTCAGAGAGCTGCTGGACAGCTTCGGCCTGCCGCGTCTGATCATCGCGTGCTTCCTGCTGCTGCTGCTCATCGCGGCTCCCATCGTGGGGCTGGATTTCCCCACGCAGATCACCAATATCATCACCCGTTTCAGCTGGAACGCCGTGATGGTGCTGGCCATGGTGCCCATGGTGCACTCCGGCTGCGGCCTGAACTTCGGCCTGCCGCTGGGTATCGTGTCCGGACTGCTGGGCGCCACGCTGTCCATTGAGCTGGGCTACACCGGCTTTGCCAGCTTCCTTATGGCCATCCTCATCGCCACGCCCTTTGCCCTGCTGTTCGGCGGCGGCTACGGCTGGTTGCTGAACAAGATCAAGGGCGGCGAGATGATGATCGCCACCTATGTGGGCTTCTCGTCCGTGTCCTTCATGTGCATGATGTGGCTGCTGCTGCCGTATAAGCATCCCACCATGGTGTGGGGCTTCTCCGCCAGCGGTCTGCGTACCGTCATCTCGCTGGAGGGCTATTACGACAAGGCGCTGGCCAACATTCTGACCATCGACCTGAACAGCATCGGCATCAATCTGGTGATCCCCACCGGCACGCTGCTGTTCTTCGCGCTGCTGGCCGTTCTGATGTGGGCGTTCCTGCACACCAAGACCGGCACCGCCATGACCGCCGTCGGCTCCAACCCCGCTTTCGCCCGCGCCGCGGGCATCAATGTGGACAGAATGCGGCTCATCTCCGTCATCATGTCCACCTGGCTGGGTGCGCTGGGCATTCTGGTGTACGAGCAGGGCTTCGGCTTTGTGCAGCTGTACAACGGCCCCTTCTGGATGGCCATGCCCGCCGTGGCCGCCATCCTGATCGGCGGCGCGTCGGTGAACAAGGCGTCCATCGGCAATGTGATTATCGGTACGATCCTGTATCAGGGCATCGTGACAATGACCCCCACCGTGATGAGCGCCGCTTTCCAGATGGATATGAGCGAGGTCATCCGTATCGTGGTGTCCAACGGCATGATCCTCTACGCCCTGACCAGAAAGACGGAAAGGGGGCGCTGACATGAAAACCAAGACATTCAACGTGAAGCAGTTCCTGGGCAAAAACTCGGTGCCCATCCTGTTCATCCTCATCTGCGCCGTGCTCATTCCCGTGTCCGGCCTGCCGGTGAACTACATCATCAACGAGGCTGTGACCCGCCTGGGGCGCAACTCCTTCCTGATCCTGAGCCTGCTGATCCCCATCATGGCCGGTATGGGTCTGAACTTCGCCATGACGCTGGGCGCCATGGCCGGCGAGATCGCGCTGATCCTGGTGGCGGACTGGCAGATCTGGGGTATCCCCGGTCTGGTGCTGGCAGCCATCCTGTCCATCCCTCTGTCCATCCTGCTGGGCCTTATGTGCGGCAGCATCCTGAACCGCGCCAAGGGCCGCGAGATGGTCACCAGCTACTTTATCGCCTACTGTATGACCGGTGTGTACCAGCTGATCGTGCTGTATATGATGGGACCCATCATCCCCATCATCCACAACACGCTGAAGCTGCCCCGTGGCTACGGTATCCGCAACACCGTCAGCCTGCTGCAGATGCGGCAGAGCGTGGATAACGCGCTGGCCGTCTATGTGGGCGGCGTGAAGATCCCCGTGCTGACGCTGATCGTCATCGCGCTGGCCTGCCTGTTCATCGTGTGGTTCCGCCGCACGAAGCTGGGTCAGGACATGCGCGCGGTGGGTCAGGATATGAACGTGGCGCGTGACGCCGGTATCAACGTGGATCGCACCCGCCTGATCTCCATCGTCATGTCCACCGTGTTCGCGGGCTTCGGCATGATCATCTACCTGCAGAACATGGGCAACTTCCCCACCTATACGGCGCATACCAACATCGGCATGTTCTGCATCGCCGCGCTGCTGGTGGGCGGCGCGTCCGTGGAAAAGGCGTCCATCGGCAACGTGTTCCTGGGCGTTATCCTGTTCCACACCATGTTCATCGTGGCGCCGGCCGCCGGTACCAAGATCACCGGCGACTCCATGATCGGCGAGTATTTCCGCGTGTTCGTGTCCTACGCCGTCATCACCGTGGCGCTGGTCATGTACGAGGCTAAGAAGCGCAAGGAGAACCGCACGCTGGGTCAGCAGCTGGCCATTGAGCAGAAAGCCGAGGAGGAGGGGAAGACCGCATGAAAACGACGAAACGTTCGTGGATCATCCGTATCGCCTTCGTTCTGGTGCTGGTGCTCGTCGCCGTGCTGATGCTGCGCATCGGCCGCGGCCACACCGTCTATTTCGACAACCGCGCGCTGGATAAGGACGGTCAGTCCGTGGCCGCGCCCTATAAGATCACCGTGTATGTGAACGGCGAGCAGATCTCCAAGCTGTACGACAAGGAGCGCTGCATGGTCACCAACATCGGCGACAGCCTGGAGCTGACCGTGGAGGTCATGCAGCAGAAGGGCGGCAGCGAGACGACCGAGACGTACAAGCTGACGCTGCCTCACAGCATCGACAGTGTCATCATCAACCTGCCGGCGTATATGGCCGGTCTGCCGGAGGAGGCCTATCTGGAGGAGTTCATCCCCGCACCCTCCGCCGATCTGGACGATGAGGAAGTGCCCAACACCGAGGACGATATGGGTCTGGGCGACATTTGATAATGTATTCCGAACACACAGCCCATGCGAAAGCATGGGCTGTGTGCACATAAGGAATCGCTTGCGGGCGATGGACGGTTATGCTATACTGTGTGTGCGGCGCGGAGACCGCGCCTGCCTTGGAAAGGAGTATGAAAATGGCTGTTCTGAAGGGCTTGAAGCCGGAAAAGGTATTTGCATATTTTGAAAAGCTGTGCTCGGTGCCTCACGGCAGCGGCAACACGAAGATCATCAGCGATCTGTGCGTGAGCTTTGCCGAAGAGCTGGGATTGAAGTACCGGCAGGAGCCGTGCAACAACGTGGTGATCTGGAAGCCGGCGTCCCCCGGCTGTGAGAGCGCCGAGCCGATCATTTTACAGGGGCACATCGACATGGTGTGCGCCAAGACCGACGACTGCACCAAGGACATGACCCGCGAGGGGCTCGACCTGATGACCGACGGTGAGTGGGTCTGGGCGGACAAGACGTCGCTGGGCGGCGACAACTGCATTGCCGTGGCCATGATCCTGGCGATCCTGTCGGATGATACGCTGGTGCATCCGCCCATCGAGGCGGTGTTCACCGTGGACGAGGAGGTGGGCATGGACGGCGCATTCGCGCTGGACTGCTCCGACCTGAAGGGTAAAAAGCTGCTGAATCTGGACTCCGAGCTGGAGGGCGTGTTCACCGTGTCCTGCGCGGGCGGTATGCGCTCCGACTGCCTGCTGCCCGCAGAGCTGACCGACGCGGCGGGCACGGAGGGCTTCGGCATCACCGTGGCCGGCTTGCAAGGCGGTCACTCCGGCGCGGACATCCATCTGGGACGCGGCAGCGCCAACCGGCTCATGGGGCGGGTTCTGGCCGCGGCGTTGGAAAAATTCCCCGGCCTGCGGCTGGCGGCCATCTCCGGCGGCCAGTTTGACAACGTGATCTGCTCCCGCTGCGACGCGGTCGTAGCGCTGCCCACCGGCAGCGGCGCGGCGTTCACGGCGTTCATCCGGGAGTTTGACGCGGCGTTGAAAAACGAGTACGCCGTCACCGACCCCGGCGTGACCCTGACCTGCGCGGCGGCGGAGGCGGCGAAGGCCGTGCCCGCGGAGCGCACCGCGACGCTGGTGCAGGCGCTGGCGGCCATGCCGCAGGGCGTGGAGGCCATGGACACGGACTTCCCCGGTCTGGTGCAGACGTCCCTGAACATGGGCGTGGTGAAGCTGAACGGCGACGGCCTGCACATCACGTTCTCCATCCGCTCGTCCATCGCTTCCCGGAAGCTGATGCTGGCGCAGCGGGTGCGGGCTGTGGCGGCGCTGGCGGGCGGCACCGTGGCGGAGCGGGGCGTGTACCCCGGCTGGCAGTATAAACGGGAGTCGAAGTTCCGGGACACCCTGCTGGCGGCGTATAAGGATCTCACCGGCAAGGACGGCGTGGTGGAGGCCACCCACGGCGGTCTGGAGTGCGGACTGCTGATGGAGAAGATCCCCGGTCTGGACGCGGTGTCCATGGGGCCGGAGCTGCACGACGTACACTCCGTGCGGGAGCGGCTGAACGTGCCCTCCACGGAGCGCACCTATGAGCTGGTATGCGAGCTGCTGCGGCGCAGCTGCTGAATGTGAAGAAGAGAGCAGAGGCGGGGCTTTGCCCCGCCTCTGCGCAGACTGTCAAAAAACCTGCCCGATTACAAGTATCGGAGGGAAGAATAGTGTGAAAGGGAACCGTCAGGGTTCCCTTTCGCGTTCAATCACCCGCCGCAGCGACCAAAATCGCAAAATAAAATACTGTTTTTTATTTTGCGATTTTGCCTCAGCTTGTCAAAAAAGTCCGAACGGACTTTTTTGACAAGCTGAAGGAGCGCACCCCATAAGGGTGCGCTCCTTTATTTTATGCCGTTTTGATGCCCTGATACAGCTTCTGGTAATCCAGAATGTTTACCTCGCCGTCGCCGTTGCAGTCGGCCAGCAGGCGGAAGTCGTCCTTGTCCGCCAGCTTTTCCGTGGTGCGGCCGGTGGACAGATTTTCATACAGCGCCTGCATATCCAGCGTATCCACCGCGCCGTCGCCGTTCAGATCGCCCACGGTGCAGCCGTTGGCGTCGATGAGGAACGGGCTGAAGCTGCGGGTGACGATGCGCACACCGGCTGCGGTGTACTCGCCCAGCAGGGACTCCTTCTCCGTGCAGTTCTCGTTGAGATAGTGGCGGATCAGCGGGCGGACGCCCTTGGCCGCCAGCGCCAGACCCTCCTCCGCCGTCAGGTCGAAGTAGCTGTACGGCAGGTAGATCTCGGCGCCGTCCTCGCCCAGCTGTCCCTCGCCGGTGACGTTGAACAGCAGGAACAGACGCTTGCTGTCCTCCGTCTGGGGATTCCGGTCGCACAGCAGCTTCAGATCGGTGCCCACCAACGTGGGAACGCTGACCGCCTCTGTGGGAGCGGTGTCCACGGTTTCGGTGTCCACGGTGGTGGAGATGTCGCCGTTGCGCCCATACAGGCAGGTATAGCCGATGACGTTCTTACCCTCATCCAGCCACTGGACGATGAGAGAATGGTACATCTGGGATTCGGAGTAGTACACGGTCTTGCCGTCCAGTTTAAGTTCCTCGGTATGCATCAGCGGCATCCGAACAGGACTATCAGGATCAACGGGCTGCAGTTCTGCATCCGGGCTGCTGAACTGCTCCGTGAACCGGTTGACGTCGTCTTTGATATCGTGGGAGGCGGGGTTCTCGCTGCCGCCCTCGCCGGTGAATTTGAAGTACACGGCGTTCTCCGGCGCATTGAGTGTGACGCACTGGTGCAGCAGGGACAGGTCAGTGAGCTTGGAGGCATCCACGCTGGTGGTGAAGTAGCCCAATTTCTCGTCGTAGGTCACAGTGATGCCGTTGTCGCTGAGCGTCTTCTGCTCCGCCGCACTCAGGAATTCGGCGGCGCTGGGGGCACGGGAGGGCGCGTTTTCATCGCCCAAGGAGTAGAATCCGGGCAGATAGTTCATGGGCTCCACCCGCACATACTCCACCAGATCAGGGGCGCTGTCCTTCCGCCAGATCAGCGTGATGACCTGATCGTCCCAGACCAGCGGCACGGGGAATTGCCCGCCGCTGCCGCCGGTGCAGTTGTTGCGCCACTCTCTGAGGGTATAGCCCTCCGGTGCGTCCACGGTCAGCTCACCGAGCAAGCCGTACTGACCGCTGCCGGCGTCGTTGAGGGTCTTGCCCTCCACCGTGCGCAGGAATACGGAGCCGTCCGCCGGCACCGTGGCCGTCCAGTCGCTGTGGATGTCGGTGGGATGGAGACGGGCTGCGGGCACCGCGGTGCCGTTGTCGGCGGGCAGGGAGAAGGAGATGTCCTCACAGGGCAGGATCTCCAGCCGGAAGGCGTATTTGGCCTCGGCATCCGCCACCTTGCCCTCGCTGTTGCTCATGGCGAGGATGATGCGCCAGTCCTCGCCCTGACTGTTCAGCGTCAGGACGCTGTTGTGGGCGTTCTGGCGGTTCACGGTGGCCAGATGCAGGCCGTTGCTGTGGTGATAGCCCCGATACAGCATATTGTCCGCCAGAGACTGCCCACCGTAATCGCCGTACCAGTCATAGCCGTAGGTCATGGGGAGTTGGTTATCGGAGTTGCCGAAGTAGTAGCGGAAGAACACGCCGTCGTCCAGCCCGCCCGTCTCGATGTTGCGGACGGCGTCCTCCCAGCGGTCGCGGCTGCCCATGTTCACCTCGATGGCAACGCGCCCCTTGCTCTCGTCCGCGGTGAAGCGGTAATCCCAGTCGTCGCCGCAGCCCTCCGTCCACTCCTTCAGCTGCTCAGGAAAGACGAAATGGATGTCCTTGCCGATGACGGGGAACTTGAAGCCGCTGGCGTACAGGGACTGCAGCTCCGGCACCTCGCTGTTGGGAGTCGTGGCGTCGGGGCTGGGCGTCCACGGCGGCGTGGGTACGCCCCACCACGGCCAGCTCTGCTGCATCTGATAGCCCTTCGGATGAATGACGAACATGCCGTCATGGTCGGCGGTGAAGCTGCATTGCCGCCAGCTGTGGCCGTCGTCATTGTGACCGTCGACACAGGAAAGGGGGTTGGCCTGCTTGACCAGCTCGCTGGAGGCGTCCTCCGGGTCGGCGGGGCAGTACAGCTCGTAGGCTGTAACGTCGTTGCAGTCGAAGTATATGGAGAAGGTATACGTCTCGCCGTCGGGCAGCCGGTAGCGGGTGCTGCCCAGATAGACGGTGGTCATAAAGGCGTAGGCTTGCCCGTTTTCGCCGTCCCGGTTGCCGTACTCGTAGCGGAACCACAGGAGGGCTTCGTTGTCCTCCGCGCCCTTGTTGGCATTCAGGACGTTCAGCTTTTGCAGCATATCCGACAGGGTAGCCGGGGACAGGGTCAGTTCTCTTTCGTTGTAGATGACGAGGGGCTTGTTGGCGTTGACGATCTGGGTCAGCACCTCCGGCGTGATGCCCACATTATAAATGCTGCCGACCTTGTCATAGCGCCAGTCCACGCCCAGCTCCAGCCTGTCGCGGCCGTCCATATTGCGCAGGCTCTTGATGACCATGTACTGCAGGGGGTCGCCATTCCAAGCGCTGCCCTCGCCCCAGCGGTCGTAGCCGCCGATGTTGTCGCTGTAGCCGCCCGCGTCATCGCCGCTCTGCCCGCCGCCCACGGATACGGTGAAGGGGGAGAAGCTGTCCGTCTCGAACACGATGCCCTGGGGCTCGTAGCGGCCAACGATCTCGTTGCGGAAGTTGTAGTTGGCGTCGAAGTGCCTGACGAGGATGGTGGGCAGCTCGTCGGCACTCTTGCCCTGCACGTCGTTGGCATAGCTCATACCGAAGCAGTGGTAGGGGATGTACACGGTCTTGGTGCCGCCCTTGTCGCCGATCAGGTGCAGGTCGAAGAACTGGGTCATGCCGTTGCCGGTCTGGGGATAGCGGTCGCAGATCAGCTCCATGCCCTCTGCACCCACCAGAGCGGGGGCGTTGACTTCGCCGCGGGTATTGAGGTCATCCAGCTTATCCGCCGTTTCGACGCTGGTCAGCCGGGTGCGGTTCATGAAGTCGTCGTTCTGACCGTACACATAGCTCATGCCGATCAGGTTCTTGTCCGCATCCCACCAGGCGACGGTCAGGCCGCGGTGGTTGCTGGAACCGGACAGACAGACATCAATGCCGGGAAGGTGAACCACCTGCGTCCGCACCAGCTCCAGCGACCGCTCGTTGACGCGGTTGTCATCGGCTACGGCGTACTTTTCAAAGTTTTCCAGAGAAGCCAGAATGTTGGAAGCATCGTCCCGTCCCATGATACGGGGGTCACGGTTGCCGTCGTCATGGCAGGCGGAGAAATACACCGCGCCCTCCGGCGGGGTGGGGGTGATGCGGGTGTCCAGCAGCGTGGACGCATCGGGCAGCTCCCGGCCGCTGTGGGACACATGGAAGCAGCCCGTTGTCTCGTCATAGGTGACGCCGATGCCGCTGCTGCTGAGCTGCGCCGTGTCCAGACCCAGAGAGGTCACGGGCGCGGCCGTGACGCCGTCCTTGGAGATATAGCGGTAATACGGCATTTTGTCGTACTGGTATACCGCCAGATTCTGGAGAATGCTTGTGTTGTCCGTATCGTTATACCATGTGACCTCGTACAGCTTATTAACGCCTCGGCCATTGGCGTTCGGCCATGTCCACACGCCGATGCTGGAATATGTCTCCTCGCCGTTGCCGCTGTTCAGGCGGACATAGCTCTTAAAATGGTACCCGTCGGGAGCCATAGCATCCCAGCTGATGCGGCCAAGCTCGATGGGGTCGCCGGAGGTGGGTATGCCGTTGTCGGGGAACAGCTCGATCTTGCCGTCGCTGAAGCTGGCCTCCCAGCCGGTAACGCCGCTCATAAAGGTGAAGCCGCTTTTCAGCTTCTCGGCGGGGATGGGCTTGGCCACGTTGTAGTGGGTGTTTACCACGAACTCCTGCTGCACCTCAACGGTCAGGATGACCAGCTCCTTGCGGAGAACGGTGCCGCTGTCGTCGCCCCAGACGACGGCGATAAAATGCTTGTTGAAGGCATCCGTGGGCGCGATGGTCGCCTGACCATCGATCCGGTTCACTGTGCCCAGCGGTGTGCTGCCGCCCGACCAACGGACGCCGTTATCCATGTTGAAATTAGCCGTGTCCACATGATTGCTCTCGTTGATGACAGACGCAGGGCTGCCGTTGAAGCTGAATTCCTTCGTGCGGGTGTATTCGTCCTTGGCGGTCATTCTGATCTGCAGATTCAGCGAGTTGCTGCCCGCTGACATGTTGTGGAACGCGTCTGCCCAGTGGTTGCCCTTGTCGAACTGGGGCAGCAGCACCACGTGCAGCTCACCGGTGGCATTGTTATATGTGTAGGTGTAGTCCGCGCCCTCCACCAGACCGGCGGGGAACACAAAATTCGGGTTCTCAGGAGCCTGAAAACCGCTGTCCCACAGCGCCTGACACGAGTTGGTGAAGCTGTTGCCGCCGGACGTTTCAAGATTACGCTCCGTGCGGAACAGCAGCTGTGTAAAATTGTAGATCGCACCGCTGTCATTATGTTTGCCGCCCATCGTTTTTTGCAGTGCAGCGCGAACGCCCTCGGGCAGATCATAGTACTGCTTAAGCATGGTTGGTGTGTCCGTTCCCTGAGGCGGCACCAATGTGCCTGTTCCGCCATCAACGCCGATCTTCCCCTCGTAGAACGCACGGGCGGTCGTTTCATCATCCGATGTGTAAGCGACCGTTTCCAAGCTCAGCATGTAGACTAACCGCCAAATGTCGCGCCGGTTATTATAGACAGATTCGACGGTATTCTGGTCAAGTGCCAGAAATGCCGACCGCATGGCGAAGGCCGCCGCGTATGCCAGCGCGCCCTCCGTCAGATGCTCGAAGGGCGTGGCCTCCGCGCCGCAGTCCGTCCAGCCGTCCGCGCTGTCCGCGGACGTACCCTCCGGCGCGGCGTACAGGTGCCATTCGCCCCGGCTCCCGTCCGGGCCATTCCACCAGAAGCGCCAGACGTAGCTCCCTTCGTTCCACGTGAACGGATGGGAACTGTCAAAGAAGCTCTCGGAGACTTCCTCCGCCGGGGCGGCGGCGTCCTCGCCCTCTGCCCACACCGCTGTGGGCAGCAGGCTCAGCGCCGTGACAAGCGCCAGCAGAAGACTGATCACTTTCTTCATGCTTACTCCCTCTCTTTCCGTGTGCTGAAATGCACATATATATTGGTACATCGTCATCATAAACCAGACGAAATGCAAAAACAATTAGCTGGCTGCATAGTGTTTTGGCTTTATTTGTACGAATGAGCAAAAGCGAGAAGAAAAAGTCGGAGGAAATGACAGGGAATTTCTGCTTGCTATTGGCATGCTGGCGGGCTATAATGAACATAAGACTGGGTACAGTGGGCATTGCTGCGCCCGCAGGGAGGGAGAAAGATGCAAAAGAGAGTTATAAGTGGGATGCTGGCCTTGGCGCTGGTGCTGACGCTGACGCTGACCTTGGCGCAGGCGGATGTCCGCGTGGAGGTGGACGGCATCGACGGCGGCAGCGCCTCCGCGACTGTGCCGGAGGACGACAGCGCCGCCCTGCTGGAGGGGTATCTCTACCAGCTGAACGGACTGGAAGCGCCGGAGGTCGTCAAGGCGGAGAGCAGCGGGAACACCGCGTCCCGCCCGGCGACGTATATGGCGTCCATGAACCCGACCCTTCGGGCGGTGTATGATCAGCTGGTGCCGGAGATCCAGAAGATTGCCGCCGGACAGGGAGACAGTTCGATTTTCGAACTGAGTTTTCAGCCGCTGACCTTTACCAAGGAAGAACTGGGTATAGAGGGAGACATACTGGTACTGGATAAAGAAAACCAATATCAGTTTTCCGAAGAAGCGAACGAAGCTGTTACAAACGCTTTCAGTGCAGAACTGGATGTGAATATGTTACTGAATCAGTTACTGGCACGTCATCCTTATGAACTGTATTGGTTTGATAAAGTGTTCAAGCAGGACGATGTGAGTGCTATCAGCGTTAGGCCTATTTGCAGTGTGGACGGTCAACAGACTACTGTTACGGTGAGTGATTGCCAGATACTGATGGTGGTTTCTCAGGATTACGCGGTCACGGACGCGGCCACGCAGCAGTATTATCTGTACAGTCCCGACACCGCCAAGACCGGCGCGGCCAAGACAGCGGCGGCCAAAGCCGCCGAAGTGGTGGCGGCCAACCAGGATAAGGGCACCTACGGCAAGCTGGTGGCCTATCGGGAGTTTATTACCGATGCGGTGGAATATAATAAAGCGGCAAGCAAGCCGGATTATCCCTACGGCTACGGCGACCCGTGGCAGCTGATCTATGTGTTCGACGGCGACCCCAATACCAACGTGGTGTGCGAGGGCTATTCCAAGGCGTTCAAGTACCTGTGCGACCTGACGTGGACGGGCAGCGACCCGGAGGTGGCCTGCTATCTGCCCACGGGAACCATGGACGGCGACGCGCATATGTGGAACATCGTGTCCATCGGCGGTGCCAACTACCTGACGGACATCACCAACTGCGACAGCGGCACCATCGGCGCACCGGATCAGCTGTTCCTGTGCGGCGTTCGCGGCGGCGTGGATTCGGGCTATATCGCCGACCTGACTGGCAACACGACGACGGTGTATTTTTACGACAATGAGACGCTGGCGCTGTACGACAAGGAACTCGCCCTGTCAGCGACCAAGTATTCACCGCTGACCTTCGACCTGAACCAGCTGATAGCGCTGGCGCGCTATGCGGCGGGCATCACCACGGACGAGTCTGCCGCCATCGACGTGAATAACGACGGCATCATCAGCGCCGCCGACCTGACGGCTATGGCGCAGAGTCTCGTCTCATAACTGGGATGAATCAATTGGCGTTTAGTGGTACATTTTGCGCCGCTGTTGACGCATTTGCGGCAGTTGCGGTTGACACAGCCGCCGCAATGGGATATGATGTGAGAAAGAAAGGGGGATGTGTGTGCGCAAGCTGATTTGCGCCATTCTGAGCGTAATACTGCTGCTGGGCACTGTGGCCACGGCGTGGGCGGAGGATACGGCCACGCTGACCATCACACCGGACAAGACCGAGGTGACGGCCAACGGCAGCGCTGTGCAGGTGAAATTCACCATAACGGTGACGCCGCCGGAGGGCAGGGAGTTGGGCGTGTTCAGCTTCCGGCTGAAGCCGTCCGGGGGCATGACGCTGCCAGGGAGCTTCAAGGAAAACGGCGAAGCGGTCATCACCTATGCGGTCAACGACCTGCCATACGATGTGACCACCGGCAAGGGTGTGTTCCGGACGTATGAGTACACGCCGGGCAGCTGCTTTTTCGCCGCCGTCGGCTCCACGGAGGGCAACCGCATGACGGCCAGCGCGGAGATCCTGACCATCACCGCCACGATCCCGGCGGGCAGCACCGGAACCTTCACGCTGGACGCGGAATTTGTGGCTGCGCCTGACGGCTCCGGCGCGACCTATACGCCCAAGGTGGACAGCACGCCGGTGACGGTGAAGGGAACCGGCGGCACGGGTACCTCCGGCAGCTCCGGCGACACGGAGAAGCCGGAAACCGGCGGCACCGCATCCGGCGAAACGCAGGATGTGACCGACAAGCCGGACGTGCCGCAGGAGGATCCTTCCGCGGCGGGCGACCCGCAGCCGGTCATCAGCCCGGCGCCCGGCGCGGCTGACGCGCCTGTGCCGGACACGGCACAGACGGGCGGCGCCGGTACGAAGCTCGCGGCCATCGCGCTGGGTGTGCTGGCGGCAGCGGGCGCTGTGTGCCAGCTGGTCATACCCGGCGGGCTGGGACGGCTGTTCCGCAGGGACGGCCGCAGCAAATGAGTATCTATGATAGTACACATAGGAGAGTAAGGAGGAGTTGCATGAAAAAAGTACTGTCACTGGTTTTGTCGCTGGTGATGCTGCTGAGCCTGGTGGTGCCCGTTTCCGCAGAGGACACCTATCCCGGCAGCGGCGATCTGGCCGGCAAGACCGCCGCCTTTACCATAGAGGCGGACAAGACGACCCTCTATGGCGAGGGGGAGCAGATTGTCAGGTTCCACATCTATGTGGAGAGCAAGGGCAACGTGCCCATCCGGGCGTTCCAGTTCACGCTGGTGCCGTCGGAGGGCCTGACGCTGGCCGACAAAGAAATGGCGAAGGACGGGGCATTCTATTATGCGCTTCAGAACAATCTGAGCACAAACGGCAATGTGGACGGCATGTATAGCCTGCTCGCGTACACGCCCGGCAGCCGCTATTTCGGCGCTGCGGGCACGGATGATGGCAAAGGCATTACCGAAAAGACCGAGGTCATGACCATCATGGGCAAGGTCAAGGGCGTGGGCGACTACACGCTGTCCATGACCGGCGTGGTGGCCGGCAACGGCGACGCACCGGACAAGGTGACCCAGAGCTTCACCAGCACGGTGGCGGGTGCCACGGTGACGGTGAAGTCCGAGAGCGAGCAGCCGCAGCCGAACCTGTCTCTGACACTGAGCAAGAGCAACGTCAACGTGGGCGACACGTTCACCGCCACGCTGACCAACAAGGGCATGAACATCATCAGCATTATTGCGCAGATGCGGTTCAATAAAGACGTTCTGGAGGTCGTGAGCATCACCGAGAACGAGGGCTATACGAACCTTGCCAGCGGCGCGGCGGTGAAGGTAAGACCCACTGTCGATGAGGCCAACACCAACGGCGTGGTGGGTATGAGCATCGCTAATACCGCTGAGAGCTGGTATCCGGCGAAGGACATCGTGACGGTGACGTTCAAAGCCAAGGCCGCCGGTGAAGGTTGGTTCGAGCTTTACGAAAGCACAGACGGTACGGACGGCTGTGAGAGCGATATCAGCGGCGGTGTCGTGACGGTGGAAGCAGCAGCTGTTACAGGGGTGACGGTCAGCGGGACGGTCAAGAGCTACGGCGGCGAGACGGAGAACGTTACTGTTACACTGACTCCTGAGAAAGGGACGCCCATGACCACGGTTGTTACCGGTAACAGCGCGGCATATAAGTTTGAAAATGTCCCCGCCGGAACGTACACCCTGAAGGTGGAAAAGGCCAATCATGTCGCTCGTGAGTATAAGGTGACTGTGAGCGGTGATGCCGTGCAACAGGATGCAAAGGTGTGCCTAAAGGGGGACTTGACAGGCGATGGAAAGGTTAATACGGCAGATGTAGGTCGGTTGTACGCCCATGTCAGAGGTACAAGGCTTTTGACGGATGATTATGCATTGTCGTGCGGAAACGTAGCGGGAACAGACGCTACTATCAATACGGCGGATGTTGGCCGGTTGTATGCCCATGTTAAAGGGACAAGAGTTCTTTGGTAAGTGGAGGTAAGACATGAAAAAAAGAATCCTTTCTTTGCTGTTGGTATTTGTAATGTGCCTGACGATGCTACCAACATCGTCTCTTGCGGCAGGAAAAGTTGCGCTGAAGATCAGTGCAGCTAATGCATCTCCCAGTAAGGGAGATACGGTGACTTTTTCCGTGACTGTGGGTGAAGTGAAGAACTTGACCAACATGGAGTTTGTGATTGATGTTCCGGAAGGGTTGACCTATGTAGAGAAGTCCGCAAAGCTGGCGGATGGACTGAAGGAAACGTTGATGGTTGCGGCGGCTGACTGGACTGAAACGACCAAAAAGTTTACCATGTATGGCGATAGTGCCTATACGAGCGCGACGGATACGCTCATTATGACATTCGACTGCAAGGTCAATGATGATGCGAGTGGTACTTTGTCTGTTTCTGTGCGCGATGATTTGAGTATATCTGATATCGAGTATGAGGAGATGGATGTTACTGTCGTTCCTGCGATTATTACCATTGGCGGCGTGACACCTCCCGCGCACACCTGCACCCTGACCAAGGTTCCCGCCAAGGCTGCTACCTGCACCGAGGACGGCAACATTGAGTACTACCAGTGCAGCGATACCTCCTGCGGCAAGCTGTATAAGGATGCCGCTGGCACACAGGAGATCACCAAGGCCGATACCGTTATCAAGGCTGCGCATACCGGGATTAAGCTCTATCCCGCGAAGGAGCCTACCTGCGACAGCGACGGTTGTGTTGCTTACTGGTTTTGTACCGGTTGCGATAATTATTATTTCGATAACAATGGTGCTGTTGGTGAAAAGACGACGGTCGAAAAAGTAGCAATCCCTGCCACCGGGCATAAGTGGGTATTGGTTGTTGGCGGCTATGAGGAAGGCGCACCGAATCATACCATCAGGTGCAGCGTCTGCGGCCAGAAAAAGGACGAGGCGCATGCTGACCGCCCCGGCGATGTGAGCAACGAGTGGAAGACCGACAAGGACAACCACTGGAACGTGTACGGCTGCGGCACCATTATGAACAAGGCTGCACATACGTGGGATGCCGGCGTTGAGACTACGCCCGCCACCTGCACCAAAGCTGGCGTGAAGACCTACACCTGCGATGTGTGCAAGGCGACCAAGACCGAGCCGATCCCCGTGATCGCCCATAAGTACGAGTGGAAGCATGACGAAACCAACCACTGGCAGGAATGCTCCGTGTGCCATGACATCATCGACAAGGCCGAGCACACCTATGCCTCCCACAAGTGCGAAGACACTGCCACCTGCACCAAAACCGAGTGCGGCTATGTGAAGCCCGCTGGTCAGCACAATTGGGATGAGGGAAAGGTGACCACGCCCGCCACCTGCACCACGGATGGCGTGAAGACCTACACCTGCAAGGTGTGCAGTGAGACAAAGACCGAGCCGATCAAGGCATCGGGGCATAGCTTGACCAAGGTTGAGGCGGTTGCCGCTACCTGCACCGAAGGCGGCAATAACGAGTATTACACTTGCAGCGTCTGCAAGAAGGTGTTCAAGGCTGATAAGACCACCGAGACAACCGTGGCCGACGAGACGCTGGCGGCTCTGGGTCACAAGCTGACCAAGACCGAGGCCAAGGCTGCCACCTGCACCGAGGCGGGCAACAACGAGTATTATACCTGCGGTAACTGCGGCAAGTTCTTCTCCGACGCGGACGGCAAGAACGAGATCGCCAAGGACAGTTGGGTGATCAAGGCTTTGGGTCACGACTTCACGGGCGCGTGGGTCAATACGGACGCTGCCGGTCACTACCACAAGTGCACCCGCTGCGATGCGACTGACACGGTGATCAAGCACACATTCAACGGCAAGCCCTGCAATGAGGAAGACAAGTGCACCGTTTGCGGCTATGTGAAGGCTGCCGGTGTCCATGCCTGGGGCACGGCTGAGTATAAGTGGAGTGACGACTACAAGAGCTGCACAGCCACTGTCAAGTGCACCAATTGCGAAGCGGTGGAGACGGATGTCGCTTTTATCGGTATAAGCACTACCCCCGCCACCTGCACAGTGGATGGCAAGACCGTCTACACGGCGACCTTCAGCAGCGAGCTGTTCACCACCCAAACCAAGGAAGTGACCATCGACAAGCTGGGTCACACCTATGGCGCACCTGTGTGGAGCTGGAGCGAGGACGGCAAGACCGCCACGGCGACCTTCACCTGCACCCGCGAGGGCTGCACGGCTGAGACGACCGGCCATGCCCAGACCGTGACCGCCACGGTCAGCGGCAAGCAGAAGGTCGCGCCCACCTGCACCGATAAGGGCACCACCACCTACACCGCTAAGGTGACCTTTGAGAAGAAGGATTACGCCGACACCAAGGACGTACAGGACATCCCCGCTCTGGGTCACAAGCTGACCAAGACCCCGGCCAAGGCTGCCACCTGCACCGAGCCCGGCAATAGCGAGTATTACACCTGCGCCACCTGCGGCAAGTTCTTCTCCGACAAGGACGGCAAAAACGAGATCGTCAAGGACAGCTGGGTGATCAAGGCTTTGGGTCACAAGCTGACCGAGACCCCGGCCGTGACGCCTACCTGCGCAGCGGGCGGCAACAACGAGTATTGGACTTGCAGCGTCTGCCATAAGGTGTTCAAGGCTGACAAGACCACAGAGACCACCGTGGCCAAGGAGACGCTGGCCAAGGATCCCGCCAACCACACCGGCGGCACCGAGCAGCGCGGCGCTGTGGCGGCGTCCTGCATGACCGCCGGACGCACGGCTGACACCTACTGCAAGGGCTGCGGCAAGCTGACTAAGGCGGGCGATCTTATCCCGCCCACCGGCGTACACAACTACAAGGACGGCGTCTGCACCACTTGCGGCAGCAAGCAGCCTGCGGATAACGCTACCATCAAGGCCGCGATCGAGAAGGTCGTTGCGGATGTGAAAGAGGCTGTCGAAGAAGTTCTGGATAAGGCAATTAAGAACGAAACCGATGCGAATACCAAAAAGATTCTGGAGAAGCTGAAGGGCTATGTCAGCGGCAGCAGCCGCAGCAAGCTGCAGGCGGTCTACGGCGTGACCATGAGCTTGAACGGCCAGGATCTTGGCAAGGGCGATTCTCTGGCCGACGGTCAGAACGTGACCATCGCCATCAGCGAGGAGACGTATAACGCGCTGAAGTCCGGCGCCAAGATCGTGGAGAGCTATCTGGATGACAAGGGCGAAGCCCAGACCAGAGAGATCAATGCCACGCTGAAGCAGGTGGGCGGCGGCTACACCGTCACCTTCGCCTCCGACAAGACGGCGGTCTACGGCCTGATGACCAAGACCAGCAGCGGCGGCAGCTCCGGCTCCGGCAGCTCCTACACCTCCGGGCAGTCCTTCACCACCGATCTGCCCGCCGACAGCATCAACAGGGTGACTGTTAATGGCAAGAAGCTGGACAGCAAGTACTACACCGTCAGCAGCAATGGCAGCGGCAGCATCGTGACGCTGACCGATGCGTATCTGGCTACCCTGAAGGCCGGCAAGTACACGGTGAAGATCGAGAACAAGACCCATGTGAGCACGGGTACATTCACCATCAAGGCGGATGGCACCCTGTCCTCCCCCAAGACGGCGGACGCCGGTATCGCGCTGTACGCGATGTTGGCCGTCAGCTCCCTGATGGGCACCGCTGTGGTCAGCAAGAAGCGCCGCAAGGCATAAAGCAATAACGCGCAATACCAAACCTTGAGCAGAGGGACGGTTCGGGTCAGTCCCGAACCGTCCCTTTTTTGACAATTTCCAGATTCTGCCTGATTTTCGCCCCGTGGGGCGCTGAACGGCAGAGCGACTGACTTCACACGGGCAATCGAAAATACCCATAACACAAGTAAAAAAGAGCAAAGAACGGCATAGCCGTTAAGCTACACCGTTCCTTGCTTCCATGTTTTCCTAAGTCACCGCCGTTTCCTAAGCGGTGATTTTTTCAGCCTCCCCCCGCCGCGAAGTCCCCTCACTCCTGCGGCGTCAGCTCTCCGGTCTCCGTGTTGATGACGTAGCCGCGGATGGTCACGTCGGCGGGCATAAGCGGGTGGTTCCGCAGCAGCTCCACCGTCTCCGCCACGGACTTCTCCACGCAGTCGAACCCCCGCAGCCACGCCTCGAAATCGACGCCGCAGTAGCGCATCATGTCAATGTGGTCTTGGGAGATCCCCCGCTGGATGAGGTGGCGGATCATCATATCAGCGTTGATATGCGCCACGCCGCAGTCGTTGTGCCCGATGACCATGACCTCCTCCACGCCCAGCTCCACGATACCCACCAGCAGGCTCCGCACCGCGCTGTCAAAGGGTCCGGTGATCATGCCGCCGGCGTTCTTGATGAGCTTCACATCGCTGTTGCGTATGCCCAACGCCGCCGGCAGCAGCTCCACCAGCCGCGTGTCCATGCAGGTGAGAATGGCGATCTTCTTGTCGGGGTACTTGCTGGTCTGGAACTTTTCATAACCCTTGGAGCGGACAAACTCGCGGTTATATGCCAGCATTTCTTCGATCATGGCGGTTCTCCTTTTCGCGTTTTCTCTATCATACCGGATTTCCCTCCCCCACGCAACCGGAATCTTCCGCCATAGCCTCCCTCCACCCAAAAATCCCGTGTGACGTCGTCACACGGGATTTTTCTTTCACACCAGCTCCCGCGGCAGCCACCGTTTGCGCCACAGGAAGAATAAAAACAGTGAACCGCGGAAGCACAGCTCGATGCACATGGCGATCCACGCTCCCCGCAGCC
>OJKC01000528.1_pt1 | contig 31597 bp, 25 predicted proteins | sample 1596401 | NCBI WGS metagenome assembly OJKC01 (sample SAMEA4350162, study PRJEB24818) | metagenome | biome: human; feature: gut; material: faeces | place: Denmark | collected 2013-09 | reverse complement strand
CGTGACAACAGTAATCTTCATGGCAACGTTATTTTTGTATCGTATTCGAATTCTGGTTGTAGGCCTTGGCCACGCAGCGCCACCGGCCATCCATCTTCATCATAAGCAGGTAGTCCGTAAAGTCTATGCGGCCGCCCCACTGCTCCTCCAGTACGCGCACTACGGCTACCGTCTCCTCGATATCCACGACGTCGATGCGGGCGCGGAAACCGGCATCACCGCCCACACTGTCCACATTGCGGTAAAACTGCTCGATACTGCCGTGCTCGAGCTTGCCGTCCAGATAACCGAACAGCACGGCCTCGTCGATAAACAGCTCGCGCGCATAACGGCTGTCACCCTCCGCCACACTGCGGACGAACTTTGCGGCCGCCTCCTCCACGGCCCTGTACTCTTCGATACTTGCTCTCATAACGATCTGCGTTTTAAGGTCTCTTGAAAGATGTTTTGACATGGGCAAAGGTACATCGTACGCTCCGCCGAGTCAAGTACCGAAAAATTGTTCATATACTGAAAATTTTTTCGGTATATGCCGCATTGTGCCCATTATGTGTATTTTTGTCGTGTAACAAACATCCCGGAAGATTATGTATCAACGCAAGATTCCTGTCGATCTGGATTGCCCGCTGCGGCTGACCATGAGCCTCATGGGCTCGAAGTGGAAGTCGTGCATACTGGACGAGCTGCGGCACGGGCCGCTGCGTCCGAGCGCCCTGCACAAACTCTTTCCCGAGGCCACGCCCCGCGTACTCGACCTCCAACTCAAGGAGCTCACCGAAGACGGCCTTGTGGCCAAGACCATCTATCCCGAGCTGCCGCCCCGCTCCGAGTATGCCATCACGCCGCTCGGGCTCACGCTCATACCCATCATCGACGCCATGATCGAATGGGGCAACCGCAACAGCGATCTCTTCGTCCGCAAGTACGGCCGCACGCAGCCGTGACGCCGTAAGCCGCGACAACAACCGAATCCGTGCCGACGGAAAAACCCCGAACCCGCACTGACGGCAAAAGATACGGCCGCCGTATGCGCATACGGCGGCCGTCAGGATATACGGTTACGACACTTACAGGAATATCATCAGCACCAGCTGCGCCACCACCACGCGCACGAACATCGACAACGGATATACCGTGGCGTATGCCACCGAGGCATATTCGCCGGGGATTGTGTCGTTGGCGTAGTTCAGCGCCATGGGGTTGGCCATACTGCCGCACAACATGCCGCACGTAGAGCCGAAGTCGACCTTTCCCCAGCGCATGGCCGCCACGCCGACCACGATTGTCGGGATGACCGTAATAAGGAATCCGAGTCCGACCCATACGGCGCCGTTGGCGCTGACGGCCGTCTCGAAGAACTCGCCGCCGGAGCCCAGACCCAGACACGCCAGATAGAGCGAGAGTCCGAATGCGCGCAGCATGAGGTTGGCGCTCTGCGTGGTGTAGGTCACAAGATGCAGGCGCGGCCCGTACGTACCGATAAGCATACCCACGATTATGGGGCCGCCGGCAAGGCCCAGCTTCACGGGCACCGTGATACCGGGCAGCGACAGAGGTATGGCCCCGACGATAAGTCCCACAACGAGACCTATGTATATTGCGGGCAGGTTCGGCTCGTTCAGTTCGCGTTCGGCGTTTCCCAACACCTTCTCCACCTTCTCGACGGCAGGCTTGCCGCCCACGACCACCACGCAATCGCCCATCTGCAGCATCAGATCGGGCGTGGCCAGCAGCGCCATGCCGCTGCGGTATATACGGCTTATATTGATGCCGTAGCTGTTGCGCAGGCGCAGCGCCCCGAGGCGTTTGCCGTTTATTTCGGGACGGGTGATGATGATACGGCGCGAGACGAGCTGGCTGTCGATGGCGTTCCAGTCGACATTCTCGCGGTTCCAGTCGATACTCTCGCGGCGCCCGATCATCGCCTCGACGGTATCTATATCCTTGCGCGATGTGACGACAAGCACGCGGTCACCCTCCTGCAACACCGTATCGGTCGATGGTAGCATCACCTCGCCGTTGCGCCACAGACGCGAGATGACGAAGGGGACGTTCGTAAGTTCGGCCACCGTATGCACGTCGCGGCCGAAGACACCCGGGTTCTGTACGCGGAGCGTGGCGATGAAGGTATTGTTTACATGCTTCTCGTTGGGTGCGGCCACATCGCCCGGACGCACCCACAGCCGGTTCATAACAAGTATCGCTATGATGACACCCAACACGCCCAGCGGGTATGTCACGGCGCAACTGAGTGCGGGGGCGGCCGTCGGCTGTCCCATCTGTGCGAGTGTCTGCTGCGAGGCTCCCAGAGCGGGGGTGTTTGTCGTGGCGCCGCACATCACGCCCACCATGTCGGGCATCGGCACGTCGAAAAGAAACGAGAAGGCTACGGTCATGACCGTACCCAGAGCTATGACAGCCAACCCCAGCATATTGAGGCGCACGCCCCCGGCGCGGAAGGCGCTCATGAATCCCGGGCCGACCTGCAGGCCGAGCGAATAGACGAACAGCGCCAGACCGAACGTCTCGGCAAAGAGCAGCATCTGCGGATCGATCGTCACACCGAAGTGTCCGGCCACGATGCCGGCAAAGAATACGAACGTGACACCCAGCGACACGCCCCAGATGTGTACCTTGCCCAGCAGCAGCCCCACGGCGCACACGATCGAGATGACGACGACGGCCTGCAGGGCCGAATGCGTCACGAAGAGAGATTCGAACATTACCGGTATTGCTTTTTGTCCCTGTTATCGTATCTCCATCTCCTGAAGCAGGTACGACGCCCCGCCTATGCGGTCGATGACGAAGAGTACGTAGCGTATGTCGACGGCGATGTTGCGGCATACCGAGGGGTCGAACTCCATGTCGCTCATGGTCGAGAGCCACGTGCGGTCGAAGTTTATACCCACCAGCTCGCCGCGGCCGTTCAGCACTGGCGAACCCGAATTGCCGCCCGAAGTATGGTTCGTGGCGATGAAACATACGGGCACCGTCCAACGGCCGTCCACATCGCACCCCCAGCGGCCGTAATCCTTCGCCGCGTGTATGTCGCGCAGCCGCTGCGGAACGTCGTAGTCGTATATTTCCGGGTTATCCTTCTCGATGACACCCTCCAACGTAGAGACGGGATGGTGTATCACGCCGTCGGCGTAGTCATACCCCTCGACCGAACCGTACGCCACGCGCAGCGTGAGGTTGGCATCGGGGAAGAATGCGCGGTCGGTGTCCCACTCCATCAACGCCCGCATGTAGGGCGTGTACCAGCGGCGCACGGATGCTATGTCGCTCAGGTTGCGGGCCCGCACCGCGGCCATGCGGTCGGTCAGGGGCGCGAGCATCGCCGCCATCCGCACCACGGGATCGGCATCGAACTCCGCCGCCGTGAACTTCTCGCGTGTCAGTACCGTATTGTCGAACAAAAAGTCGACATACCCATCCACGCCGCCATGCTCCGACACCGCCGCCGCGAACTCCGCAGGCACCTCACCCGCAGGCATGCGATCCATGAACTCGGCAACCATACGCTTGGCTATGGCGCGGTCGATCCCCGCGTTGTAGTTTTTGAGGAATGCGGGCTGCGTGTCGACGGCAAGATCGGTAAAAGCCGTGTCATCGGTCATACGCGACCGCGTGCCGGCAAGAGCCCGCGCCCGCGAGAAGGCCTCGATCGACAATACCGACTCGGAATATAGCTCCGCAACATAGTATTCGGGACGCACGGCCTCGTATGCGGCGTGTATCGAGTCGAGCAGATGTGCATATTCGGGACGCGAGGCGGCCCATGCCGCAAACTCACGTTCGTATGCGCGCTTCTTCCCGACGGTACCCAGACGGCGCAGCCCCAACACCTCGCCCTGCCACTTCTTCCAAGCGTTGGCGATCGAGGCGTGCTTCGAGGCGTACTGTATGCGCACGGCGGCATCCTCGGCCTGCGCAGCAGAGATTATGTTCAGCCGCTGCGTGCGCAGCGCTATCTTCATCGGGTCCGACACCTCGGCCACATACTCCACGGCATCCGAGGTGACATACTCCTGCGTCGAGCCGGGGAATCCGTATATCATGGTGAAGTCACCCTCCCCGACGCCGCGCGTCGAGACCGTAAAGTGACGCTTCGGACGGTAGGGGACGTTATCCTTCGAATACGCGGCAGGGCGGTTATCCGCATCGGCATAGACACGGAAAATAGAGAAGTCGCCCGTATGCCGCGGCCACACCCAGTTGTCGGTATCGCCGCCGAACTTGCCTATCGACGAGGGCGGCGCACCCACAAGGCGCACGTCGCGGAAGACATCATATACGAAGAGGAACTGCTGGTTGCCGTAGTACATCTGCTGCACGTCGGCCCGGTGCCCCTCCTTCTCGGCCTCGGCCGCTATATCCTCGGGATTCTCGCCCGCAGCTACGCGGTCCGTCACATCCTCCATGCGCACAAGGATGCTCACCGTGAGTCCCGGCACGGGAAGCTCACCCTCACGCGAAGCGGCCCAGAAACCGTCCGTCAGATAGTCGTGCTCGACGGACGAGAGCTGCTGTATCGATCCGTAGCCGCAGTGGTGGTTCGTAAGCAGGAGGCCCTCCCCCGAGACGAACTCGCCCGTACAGCCGCCACCGAACAACACCACGGCATCCTTCATCGAGGCCCTGTTGACCGAATATATGTCCTCGGCCGAGAGACGGAATCCCTTGCTGCGCATATCCTTTATGCGCGAACCGATAAGGCTCGGCAGCCACATACCCTCGTCGGCACGGGCTGCAACGGCCGACAGCGCAAGCAAAAATGCAAGCAATACTTTTTTTATTATCATGACCTTACGCAATAACTCACTCGTTACGTTCCACAAAAATAGGCAAAAAGAAACAAATACACCATATATCAGGCATTAAACGCCCCTCACCGCCGCCACATGCACCGTCCGGCGGCCATCCGCACAATGCAAATCGCCGCAAAGCCCCTGCCTTCGGAAAACAGACAAGGCGCCGTCCCATACGGGACGGCGCCTCAACATACCGTAGCGGCCCGCCCCTGAGACAAGGCGGCCCGCCCGAAAAACATCCGCTGACTACTCCTCTTCCGCGCCTCCGAACTGCGAGAGTATCTCCTCGGGGACGGCCTCGCAGCGCACATACTCCGAGACGTTGGTCTCGTCGCCGACGGCGATCCACGTCATGCGGTCCTCGTACAGGTCGCGGATGACATAGCGGCTCGCCCAGTCGCCGTTCTCGTAGTCATACATGCCGCGTATGACGGCCCCCAGAGCATCGTCCGTATAGAGGCTGTACGACCCCGTGATGCGGCGCGGCCCGAAACTGTCGAGATTCTGGTATATCGTGAAAGTATTGCCGTCGCGATACGACAACTCGACATATACATAGCTGCCCTCGGCAAGCTCCGTGCCGCCGTTCCACGTCGCGAGCTTCCATACGCCCGCAATATTGTAGAGCGAAACGTCAAACCCCGGGTCCTCATAGGTGTTGTCCTTCTCGCAGCCGCCCATCACGACAGCCAACGACAGGAGCATCAGTGTAAAGATTCTTTTCATATCATTGTCAATTTTTATTCTCATCAAGTTCCAACTCCTCCGGGGCTATGCGCACCGTAACACTGCCCTGCGCAGGCGGCAAGCCCAACCCCCGCAACATCACGGGCAGGTGCCGCGGCGCCCGTCCCGCAGAGGGGTCGAAGCGCACCGTCAACTCGCCCACGCCTCCGGGTGCCAGATCCGCAGGCACGAACTCCGCCCTGACGCACGGAGGCAGCAGAAGCGTATCGACGCTTATTCGCAGCGTATCATCGCCGCCGTTAAGGCACTCGATACTCTCGACGCCACGGCGCGATGCCGCGAACGCCACCTCGTCGTGCTTGAGCAGCAGCGCTCCCTTGGCATGGGGATAGGCGTATGTCGGCCGCGTCGAGGGTATAACCTCCCCCGCGAGGGTCAAGATGGCCGTCGGGCGCGTATCGTCCAACTGCGTGTAGAGGAATATACGCTGACGGAAGGCCCCCGGATGCCCTTTCGGGTGGTACGTTACCGTAACCGTTCCCTTCGCCCCCGCGGCGACAGGCTCTCTGTCGTATGCCGCCACGGCACAGCCGCACGTACTCCTCACACGTGTTATGACCAAGGGCGTACGCCCCTCGTTGCGCCAGCTGAAGATATAGCTCTTGGCTCCGCCGTCCTCCTCGATAGGCTCCGCCGTAACCGTAGTCCGCTCGAAGGCCATGGCCTCGCGCCCCTCGGCCATAGGCGGGTTGGCAAGGCTGTCGAGACGGCTGCGAGAGACCGTATGCCACTGAGCCTGCGCGGGCACCCCCGCCACAAGCATCAAAGCCGCACCAGCCGACAGAACCAGACTGCGTATAAGTCCGTTATGCATTGCCCCGCGATATCTTCAATCAGAGCCAGCCGCTGCCGCTGGCACCCTTGCGTACGGTGATGTTGAAGTTCTGCGTCTCGCCGTTCGAGGCCGTAATCGAGGCCGTAGTGACGCCCTCGCCTACACCCGTGAAGAGAGCCTTGCCTTCGGCCGTGATGACACCCTCGGCCACCGACGTGTCCGCTATCTGCAACGTATAGGTCAACGTCTCGCCTCCGACAAAGTAACGGGCCGGAGTCTCCGTGACGGCACTCGCCTCACCCGGAGCGAGATATATGTTGGGGAAGGTCATCTTCGAGCCGGCAGCGTCGTCGGCAATAGCCTCCAACAGACGCTCGGCATTGACCAGACCTCCCGAGCAACCGTGATAACGCGACAGCGAAACAGAGGTATAGCGCGTCTTGTCGATATCCGTAACGTAGAAGTAATAATACTTCGTACCGACCAGATAGTCGTCTATCGGCGAGGCGGTCTCGATAAGCATACTGCGGAACTCATCCGCAGTGAGGTGCTTGCGCAGCTGGACGGCATACGAGAGTCCCAGCGCCGCGACACCCGACACATGGGGGCAGGCCATCGACGTACCCTCCATATATCCGTATCCGGTACCGTTGCTCACCTGCGGCGGCAGGGTCGAGAGGACGCATCCGACAGCTCCGCGGACATTGTCCCCGTCGAAATACTCGTAGTAATAGTCCTGATCGCCGCCCGGGGCCGCGATGTCGGTGAACTCGCCGTAGTTCGAGAAGGTCGAGATCGTATAGTCTGCGGCCGTGGCGTTCACCGAGATGCAATATTCGGCTGCGCCCGGGAATCCGCCCGCAGCGGCATACTCGTTACCCGAGGCGAAGATGGGAATACCGCCCTCGATGGGGCCGTTGGGAGAACCGGCATTGTGTACGAAGTAATCCAGCGCGGCCTTCTCCAGAGGGCAATTTGCCTCCCACTCCTCCTCCGTAGCGAAGCCCGGAGAGTATTCGAAACCGTTGGCCGCAGGCGAGGCGTATCCCCAGCTGCACTGCAGGATCACGGCGCCGTTGTCGGCAGCATACTTTATGGCGCGCACGAGATTTATCGTACTGCTGGTCTTGGCTCCCGAGAATATCTGGCACGACATGACCTTCACACCCGGCGCATCCTCCGTACCGCCCGCAATCGAGGCGATGCCTATGCCGTTGTTGTTGCGCGCGGCGATGACACCGGCCACATGCGTACCGTGACCCGTATCCGCCGAGGCGTCGCACGAGATCACGCCCGTATTGTTGATGAAGTCGTAACCGAAATGGTCGCCCGCATATCCGTTGCCGTCGCGATCCTCATACGATACATGCTCGCCGGCGGCATCACTGTAATAGGGCTCGTCCTCGTTCTCCCACATATTGTTGACAAGGTCGGGGTGGCGCCAATAGATACCCTCGTCGAGTACCGCCACCACGATCGACGGATCGCCCGTGGTACGCTCCCACGCCTTCTCGCAGTTCACATCGGCACCGGCCTTGTACTTGGCCTGCACCTCTTCGACCGTCTTGCCGTCGGTATCGCCGATGACGAAGTTGTCGCGATAGCCGCGGTTGATGATATGCCACTGCCACGGCAGAAGCACGTCGTTATATGCGTAATCGCCCGAGGCGCGCGTCACGGCCGACCGCTCCAGCATACGCTGCGACACCGGATAGGCCTTGCGGTCTTCGCGGTAGGCGCGCTTGATGACGCGGTTGGGCGTAGCCGTCTGCACCTCGCCCAGCTGCGACAGACGCGAGATCACCTCATCCACCGTAAACTCCTTGCCGAAGCGCACCGCATACCACAGATGCAGCTCCGCACGGCGCGTACGCTCCTCGTAGCGCGTATCGACGGGGAAGATACGCTCAACCTCGCAACCGCCCAGCAGATCCAGCACCTCGTCCACCGACAATATGCCGCTGCGCGTAGCCGGCGCGCCGCAGCGCGTGGTCGCCGCACCCACGCTGTCGAGGATATCGCTCACGTAGGGGGCAAATTTCACTATTACCTCGCCCGTCATCTCGGCCGGCTCGACAGGCCCCGCAGGGGTCGTATCGAAACTGTCATCCTTGGTGCAGGCTCCCAAGAGGACCGACGCCAACACGCCGATCGCAATCATTAGAATATGTCTGTTCGTTTTCATCTCTGCATTCGATTATTTGCCCGATGAGGCGGTGCCGTCATCCCCGACGACGCTCGCTTGCTTCTTCTTCGTATAAACCTCGTAGTAATAATTCATGTTCGCGGGCAGGTTGCTGAATCCGGCCAGATTGCCCAGCTCGTCCTTGCCCTCCTGCGTAAATATCAGAGTGCCGGGATCCCACCAGTCGAGCGACGGGTGGTAGAGCAGCCACTCGGGCAGAGGCCCCGTCAGGCGGTTCAGGTTGATAGCAAACATCTTCAACTGCGGCATAACACGCTTTACCGTAAGCATCTTGCGCGGCAACGTGTCGGCACTGTTGATTATATCCTGCTCGGTATAGTAACCGACCGTGTTGTCATCCTCGAACGACGGGATGCTGCCCTGCAGGTAATTCACCGAGAGCACCAGCGTGTCGAGACCCGTCACGCCGTTGGCCTCGTCGGCTGTCCACTTGAGCAGCCGCGAAGGGAACGGCCCGAACTGCTCGCCGTTATATGCCGTCTCGTCATAGAAACCGCCGAAATTGGTCGCTATGTTATTGCTCAGGTCGTAGATAAGCCTACGCTGGTTGTTGGCCAGTCTGAGCACGTGAAGCTTGGGGAAGTTCTGCGGATTGATTACATCCGGCACCCTCTGGAAGTTGTTGCTGCCCAGATCGAGATACTCCAGCTCCCGGAGGTTCTTGAAGTCCTCGTGCAGCTCGGTCAAACCGTACGCGCCGATGGTCAGACGCTTCAGATGCTCCAGCTTGCATATATACTCGCCCGTGCTGAGGCTGAGCTGGAACGTGTTGACGTTGCTGTAGAACTCCAGCTCCTCGGCACCCGTGAGATACTGCACCTCGTAGGGCAGGCCCTCCTTGGTCGAGAACATGTAGAACCGCGCCGACTTGACACGGCCCTTGAGCGAATCGACATATCCGTCCATTCCCTCTTCCCACAGCACGACGTTATCCCAGTTGTCCATCTTCTCGCCCGAGCTCTCCCAGCTGTCGCCCCAGACGCCGAGCGTGCGCGCTATGCCCAGCAGCGCAACCGAGTCGCCCTCGCGCGTGCCGCGCTTGATCTCCGCGGCCGCATTCTGACGGATGGTGAGACGGTCGTTGCGCGCAAGCATATCCGACGATACGCCGCTCTCGTCCTTGGGGACAAACTCGATCTCGGCGATACGCTCCTGCGGCACCGAGTTGATATCCCAGTTGAAACGCACCGTAACCTCGCGCGGACGAAGGCCGCGGTCGAGCGTCAGGGCATAGTCTTCGGTACGCACCCAGCTCGCCACGTCGTCCGGAATCTTGACGTCGAAATCGACATTCGACCTTACCCGGACATCCAGATGGCGCTCCTCAAGCGCAGCGTAGTTGTCGATCGACACCTCGGGCTCATCCAGCACGATCGAATAGTCGAAGCCCTCCTGACGGATCTCGATCTCCTTGTATTCCGAGCTGTTCGCGGTCTTGGCGATACGCACCACGCCGGTACGCACCTCCGCCGTCAGCGCCGAGTCGATCAGGATCCTGCACTCCCTGCATCCGAAGCCGTTGGCAGGCGTAACCGTCACCCAAGGTACCGATGCCGATGTTACCCAGTTGTCGTCGGAAGAAACCTTGAAGCTGCGGGTGCCGCCGGCCGCATCTATCTCGATAGAGTTGTTGTCGATGTCGAAACCGATGCTCTCGTCCTTACTGCACCCGACCCATGCGGATACCACGAGAAGCGACAATACGATATAATTCAGTATTTTCATAGTTGCGTATTATTCGAGCATTTCGGGACAATTCACTATATTCTGCGTCTTGTCGTAAATGAGGTTGAAGGCGCCGGCCTGCCAGTAGTAGCATATCTCGCTGGCGTCGAAGGTTATGTTGGGGTTGTCGCTGATATCGAGATTGTATATCATATACGATATCGTATCGTCGATCTTGCGCAGGTCGTTCGAACCCAAGAAGAGTCCGCGCAGACCCGTATGCTTGTATATTCCCGTAGGCCACTCGCGCAGGCAGCGCGAACCGTCGTCGGCCCTCTGTCCGCGCAGCCCGTAGACCGTAAGGCTCAAGGCGTCGGTCGGGTTCCACGGGAACGACGCAAAGGCGTTGACGACAAGTCCACGCCGTACAGATACGGCATATTGCCCGCGTGGAAATCATCCGGCAGTTCCGTGGGACGGTTGTACGTAAGGTCTATCGATATGAGGTTTGCCAGATTCTCCGCCTTGGCGGGCGTGAAACTGCCCTCCTCGAAGCCCGTCATGCCATTGCCGCTCATGATGATGTAATTGATCTGCGAGGCGCTCTTAGCGAGGCATGCGGGGAACTGCTTGATCCGGTTGCCCGACAGCGTCAGCGTCGAGACGTTGATGCCCTGATACTTGCCGTTGTTGCCGTTCTCGAAGCCCGTGATGTCGTTATAGGCGAACTCGACGCCCGACATTATATAGTCCGTCTTGCTCGAGAAGATGTCCGGCACCAGCGTCAGGTTGTTGTACGATGCCGAGAACGAATCCAGATTGTCCAGACTGCAGAAGATCCGCGTACCGTTGTAATCCACCGACTTGAATCCCGTGATGCGGTTGTGCTCGAAGTGCACCTCCTCGGGTGCGAAGTTGGGGCCGAAGGCCTCCACCTCGCCCGTGATCTTGTTGTATGCCAGATCGAGCAGGCCCAGATGTTCCATACCGCCGAGAGAGGCCGGAACCGACTCGAGATTGTTGTCGCGGGCGTAGAGCATCTGTATGATATTCTTCGATGCACCCGTCGCGAAATACTCTATCGCACGGGCCACCTCGACACTCGTCCATCCGGGCGTGGCCGCAGATCCCGAATTGCACGATATGTTGACCTGCACGAGCGCCGGCATATCCTTCACCGTAGCGGGCAGGCCGTGCATATTGGGGCAGTTGTATATCTCGAGAAGCGTACACGACTTGAGGAGTCCGATCGAATCGGGCAGCATGCCGATGGGGCTGTTGCCGATATAGAGATACTCGAGTTTCGAGAGGCGCCCTATATCGTTGGGCAGCGAGAGCAGGTTGTTGCAGAAGCGTCCCGCGATCACATCCTTCGGCTCGATCTCCAGATGACGGCCCGTCCTGCGGTCGATCACCTCCGACTCCGAATAGCCCTCCTCATAAAGTGCCATCGCCGGGCTGGTCAGGCCGTGCTCCTTGAGCGCCAAAGCGCACGGATACGACATCTGCGTCGCGGGGTGCGTCGCCGCAAGGTACTGCCTGTTATACTCCAAACGGTTGCGGTTGCGATCCTCGAGCGACTTGCTCATGTCGAGCATCGGGTCGAACGTGCCCGAGTTCGTATCGTTGTGCGTGCCGAGGTAGAGCTCCACAAGCTCCGTGAGCTGACCTATGGCGGCAGGCATGTGGCCGCTGATGCCGAACTCGCTCAGCACAAGCTTGGCGACACGTCCGTTCGAGTGCACCTCGACGCCGGGCTGGTCGCTCCACAGGTCGGGCGACTTGTTGAAGTCCCAGTTGCAGCCCTTGCTGTAATCCTCGCCGCCGTAATACCAGTTGGGGCCGTCGAGAGCCTCCCAGATGGCCTTCAACGCGTAATTGTCCTTCATATACTCGTCGGCCTCGCGCAGCGTGACCGCTACCGATGCATCCGTCGTCTCGTTGTCGTTGACGGTGAACTGGCTGCCCGCAACCACCTCGTTGTAACGCTCCTCGAGCATGATGTCGTTGGCGTCGTAGGTAACATATCCGACAACCTCGTATGTCCCCGCCGGCAGCGAGAGCAACGAATCGCACGTGATCGACGAGGTCTGGTATCCGAACTCGTCGCTTTCGGCATTCTCCTCGTCGAAGTGTACCGAGAAGTCGGCCTTAAGGCCCGTAAAGGTGACGGCCTCCTCGTCCGAACCCACCTTGTGTACGGTCATGTCGAACGTGGCTATCTCGTCGAAGGTATATTCGCGCGAGACGTGTGTCGTGCGCGTCGCGGGAGCGGCGTCGTAATCCAGTTCGCCGTCGAAACCTTCAAAACTTTTCTTCAAATTGAATCGCACCTTTCCACGCGGCGTCACATCCGCCGTGAGGTCCTGTACGGTAAGGCCGCCCGCAACCACCTCGAACGTATTGTTCTGGGGGGTACCGCGATAGAGCGGCTCGTCGCCCGCATCGTAGAGTATGAAGGTGACAATCTGATACTCTCCGGCCAGAAGCTGCAGCTTGTCACTGCGGAGACCGAACTCCGCACTCTCCTTGTCCGCATAGTTGAGCGTCAGGGTCTGCGCTATGGTCGTACTGCCCGAAAGAAGGCGTATCTCTATTTTGCAGGCATCGGCCAGATAGTCGAGTTCATCGACCACGGCACGCGTGTCGTTGCTCACGGCATCCGGTTGCGATACGGGTGCCGACGCCTCCTTGTAGAGCTTGAACTGCACGTATCCGTAGTCCAGTTCGCGATTGTCCACACCGTCGTCATCGGCACAGCCCGCGGCAAAGAGTGCGGCCACGGCGGCCATCACGACGATCATTACGTTATGTCTGAAAAGTTTCATAAAAAACCTTGTCTTGAAAACTCCTTAATTATAGTTTCATGAAAACGGGGCCCCGCCCCATTCAACGGGGCTCCGTCAATCATCCGGACACCGGCCGCAACCGGAATCCCGTACCAATTAGTAATTACGTATGCAAACGATACGTGCGACTATCTGCCAATTCGAATCGTACAATGCGATCGAACCCTTGCTGCCGGCCTCTCCCGACGCGAAATCTGCACCCGACATGCCTATGACACAGTTGCCCACATCCACCATACCCGACGAGGCGTCGTAGAATACAAGCCACTCATTGCCGTAGGGATAGGTCATCACCATATTGTACTCGCCCTTGATCTGCAGCTGCAGCGAGCCCTCGCTCATACTCTGGCTGTTGTAGGTCAGGCGGTAGAGTTTGGCACCCGACTCGATCTCGCCGATGAACTCGGCAACATCCTCGTCAGTGTTGGGGTCGCCCTCCGTAAGCTCCTCGAACTTGAAGAACCCGTTGTCGAGATAGTACTGCGTGGTAGCATCCGTGGGGCATATCACCGACAGGCCCTCATCGCCCGAACCCGACGCAGGCGCTTCCTGCTCGACCGTCGCGAACACATAGGGTTTGTACTCATCCTTCAGGTCGTAGCTGCCGTCCGCCTTGAGCAGCTGTGCGTCCAGATCGCCGTTCTCGTCGATCTCGGCAGCCAGCGTCTGAGGCAGTGCCACAAGCACGGCGCTGCGCACAGCACCGCTGTTGGCCGTAACCGCGATCGTATAATCGCGATACTGGAAGATCTCGCCCGTCTCGTCCCACATGTCATCGGTGACGGTAACCCAGCCGGTCTTCTCCTTGGCGGCATAATAGCCTCCGTAACCGTCGGGCATCAGGACAAAGAACTTCAGACCCGCCGTGCTCGACACTCCGGCCGTAGCGTAGTCGTCAACCACTTCGGTGCCTGCGGTGGTGCTTGAATATTGACCCTCCGCATTGAATGCGAATACGGCATTGTTCGCATCGTGCTTGACAAGATCACGGAATGCGGGCATCGTCACGCAATATCTGTTGTGGGCGTTGTTGCCCGGATCCTCCGTATTGTCGATGTTGGCATCGTAGAAGTCGATGATGCCCACACCTCCGTCGATGTTCTCCTCGGTGAACAGGCCGTTTACCATGATCTGGTAAGCGCCGTCCTCACCCTCGATAGCCGTCTGCGACATCTCGTACTCCTGAACGCCGTTATAAAGCTCCAGAATACGGTTGCGGTTGTACGACACGTTGGCGTTTACCGACCACATGAAGTTCCTGTTCGAGAATATCGTACCCGTGACGTTGAGTTCGAAACCGCGGTTACCATCACGCCGATGTTGTCCCAGCTGTATCCGTAGCCCTTGTTGGCATAGGATTCGGGCACGAGCATCAACATATCCGAAGTACGTTTGTTATAGAATTCGAGATCTACGTTCAGACGGTTCCAGAATCCCAAGTGGAATGCGAGGTTCGTAGTCCAGAGTTTCTCCCAGCCGAGGTTGTCGCTGCCCGGCTGCGAGGGGGCTATGCCGGCGTTGCCGAAGTAGTCCGACCCGCCCGACACAAGGGCGAGGTGTTCGTAGTTGGGTATCGACGAGTTACCCGAGGTACCGGTGCTGACGGCGATCTGGGCGTTGGTGAGCCAGCGGCTGGCATTGTCCATGAACCGCTCCTGACGCAGGTTCCACATGAAGCTCACAGACCAGAATCCCGCTCAGCGGCGGTCGGCGCCGAAACGCGACGAGGCATCCGTACGCACCGAGAAGTCGGCATAGTAACGGTTGTCGTAGTTGTACTCGCCGCGGCCGAAGAACGACAGGTAGCCGTAGTCGTCGTCGGTGGTATCGCTCCACGACGAGGCGCGCGTACCGGTCGATATGTTGACCAGACGGTCGTTGTTCTGCCCCTCGGTCAGGATCGAGAAGTCCTCATAGTGGTAGTCCACACCCTCCTGACCCACGAGGAAGTTGAACGAGTGCTTGTCACCCTTGCGGAACTGGCAGTTTACCGTATTGGTCACCGAGAGCGACATTCCGTCCGTCGATATGCGCTGTGCGCTGCCCTCGCCCAGATTGGGCCCGTAGCTCGGCGTCGAGGTGCCGAAGCCCGTCATGTGCGAGTAGTCTATGCTGAACTGCGAACGTATCGTCAGGCCCTCGACAGGCGTGGCCTCGGCGAAGATGTTCGACACCAGCTTGTATTTCTTGTATTCGCGGCGGTTCTTCTCGAGCCACTCCAGAGGGTTCTGGCCGTCGCCCTTCCACGTGCCGTCGTCGATCGAGGCGATCGACCCGTCGGGCCGGTACGGGTTCCAGTACGGGAGCATGAAGCGCGCGGCCGAGATGGGCGTCACGAGCGTGTACGAACCCTCGTCGGCCTGTTCGATGCCTTGGTAGTTGAGCATGGTGTTGGTACCGATCTTGAGCCAGTCGGCGGCACGCTGCTCAACGTTGGCGCGAAGCGAATAACGGTCGAAATACGACCCTACCGCGATACCGTCCTGATTGTAGTAGCCGCCCGAGATGTAGTAGTTCGTGCGGTCGCTCGCGCCCGAGACCGAGAGCTCGTAGTTCTGCAGCAGCGCCGCATTGTTATATACGGCATCGAGCCAGTTCACATCCGTCTTGCTCAGCAGGTCGTAGTTCTTGCCCGAGGTGAGGCCTATCTCCTTCTCGTACTGGATGCGCTCGGCCGTGTTCATCAGGTCCCAGTTGTTCTGCGTCAGCTGCGAGAATCCGAGCTGCATGCGGTAGGTGATGCTGGGCTTCGAGGCCATACGTCCGCGCTTGGTCGTGATGACGACCACGCCGTTCGCGGCGCGGGCGCCGTAGATCGATGTCGACGAAGCGTCCTTGAGCACCGAGATCGACTCGATATCGGCGGGGTTGATGGTGTTGAAGTCGGCACTCGAGATTGCGGCGCCGTCGAGGATATAGAGGGGAGCCGTCCCGAGTTGATCGAGTTTGTGCCTCGGATGCTGAGCGTGGCCGCCACACTCGGTTCACCCGAGCTGGACAGTACCGTCAGGCCGGGGACCTGTCCCTGCAGCGCCTGATCGAACGCCGCCGTGGGGGTGTTCTCGATCTTCTCGGCCTTGACCGTCGAGACCGATCCGGCAATGGTGCCCTTCTTGCGCACGCCGTAGGCTATGACCACGACATCCTCAAGGGATTTCGTTTCGGCCTTGAGCTCGACATTGTGTTTGATGCTTGCGGCTCCATCCGGGACGGTGTACTTTACCTCCTCGTATCCCACATAATAATAGGTCAGCACATCGCCGGGCTTGACATCTAAGGAGTACGACCCGTCGAGGAGCGTACTTACGCCGTTGTTGTCACCCGCAATCACATGCGCCCCGATCAGAGGATACTTGTCCTCCGCGGATGTTACGACACCGCTTACCGTGACTGTCCCGCCGCTCTGCGCCAACGCCGGCAGCGCGAACATCAGCAGTACGATGTTCATGAATAGAGATTTGGTTTTTTGCATGGTGTAAATACCTTCTTACGTTGCAAAAAAACGACTGACACGGATCTGCACGACGAAATACTCGTCATACGGAAATCCGAATACGTCATCGTTCGTTCCTAAAAAATATATATGTATTGATTGTTTGCACTTGTGTCTATCGACACTAAATCGTTATTCCCGGCGCAAAAAAAATATTATACGACATATGACATATATATCACAAATCGACACATTCTTATCACAGCTGCATATACCGAATGCCAGCGAGGCGCATTACGCGGCTTCGCACGCAACCCTCTCCGACACAATAAAACGGCTGCAGCGTCGTTTGGAAGCCATATTTGCCGATGCATGCCGAAATATGCATACGACGCATATTTATGACGGTTTATTACACCTCCTCCGCCACGGCGCCCCTATTCCCGCATATTCGCACCGCCAGAGGCGCAACAGGTGTGTTTTTCATTTAACTTTGCCCATACGTTTTTTTATCTTTGTCGCGACATATAGAATATAGATCAAAAATCTCATATTATGACAAACCGAATACTCATTGCCACCGCTGCGGCGGTGATTATGGCCTCGTGCTCGGCACCCGAGGCCGTGAAAAACGACCTGCGGGCTCCGGCATACCCGCTCATAACCATCGATCCCTACACCAGCGCGTGGTCTACGACCGACCGTCTCTACGACAGTCAGGTCAAGCACTGGACCGGACGCGACTTCCCGCTCATGGGTACACTGCGCGTCGACGGCGAGCTCTACCGCTTCATGGGCGCCGAAGACATACCGATGGATGCGCTGGCCCCCATATCGTACGAGCAGCCGTGGCAGGGACGGTATACGTTCGACGCCCCCGCCGCCGGATGGGAGGGCCGCGACTTCAACGATACGTCATGGAAGAGCAGCGATGCGGCCTTCGGCACCCCCGAGGAGACGAACGTCCAGACGCTCTGGCCCACGAAGGATATCTGGGTGCGCCGCACCATACAGATCGACCCCGCACAACTCAACGGCGGCACGCTCTTCGTGAAATATTCGCATGACGACACCTTCGAGCTCTACTTCAACGGCGAGCAGATCGTCGCCACGCCCTACGAGTGGAAGAAGGACCGCTGGGTGGAGATACCGGCCGAGCTGGCCGCGACGGCCGCCGACGGCAAGGTCGTGCTGGCGGCGCACTGCAACAACCGCACGGGCGGCGCGCTTGTGGACATGGGACTCTACCGCCGCGACAACAACTCGCAGGTTATGACCCGCACGGCCGAGCAGACCTCGGTCGACGTACAGGCCACAAGCACCATATACAAGTTCACCTGCGGCGGCGTCGACCTGACGCTGCGCTTCACGGCGCCCCTGCTGCTGGAGGATCTCGATCTGGTATCGCGCCCCGTGAACTATATCACATACGATGTTGCGTCCAACGACGGCGCCGAGCATGACGTGCAGATCTACTTCGAGGCCGCACCCGACTGGGCGCGCAACTCATCGGAGCAGAAGTGCGTGAGCGAGCGCGGCGACGACGACAACTTCAACTATGTCAAGAGCGGCACCGTCGACCAGAAGATTCTGGGCCGCAAGGGTGACGACGTGCGCATCGACTGGGGATACTTCTACATGGCCGCCGACAAGGCCTCGTCACGCAGCTCGGTGGGCAACGCCGTAGCCATGCGCCGCGAGTTTGCCGACCGCGGCACCGTCGAGGGCCGCAGCGAGGGTGACCGTATGGCCATCACCGCACCTCTGGGCACCGTCAGCGGAAAGGGCAAGTCGGGATATGTCATGGTCGGCTACGACGACATCTATTCGATACAGTATTTCGGCGAGAACATCCGCCCCTACTGGAACCGCAACGGCAACAGCTCCATAGCCGAGCAGTTCGCCGCCGCTGCCAAGGATTACAAGTCGCTCATGAAGCGCTGCGCCGCATTCGACGCCGAGCTTATGGAGGAGGCAAACGCCGCCGGCGGAAAAGAGTATGCCGAGCTCTGCGCTCTGGCCTACCGTCAGGCTATCGCCGCACACAAGCTCATCGAGACGCCTCAGGGCGAGCTGGCATGGCTCTCGAAGGAGAACTTCAGCAACGGCTCGATCGGTACGGTCGACGTCACCTACCCCTCGGCGCCGATGTTCCTCTACTACAACCCCGAGCTGGCGAAGGCCCTGCTCAACTTCATATTCTACTACACCGAGAGCGGCAAGTGGACCAAACCCTTCCCTGCACACGACGTCGGCACCTACCCGCTGGCCAACGGCCAGACCTACGGCGGCGACATGCCTGTCGAGGAGAGCGGCAACATGCTGATCCTCACGGGAGCGATCTGCAAGATGGAGCGAAGCGCCGAGTATGCGCTCAAGCATTGGGATGCCCTGACGGCATGGGCCGACTACCTTGTGGAGAACGGTCTGGATCCAGCCAACCAGCTCTGCACGGACGACTTCGCCGGACACTGGGCGCGTAACGCCAACCTCTCGATCAAGGCTATCGTGGGTGTAGCCGCCTATGGCGACATCGCCAGCATGGCAGGCAAGGCCGACGTAGCGGAGAAGTACACCAACGCCGCACGCGACATGGCCGCCGCATGGAAGAAGATGGCCTCGGCGGGCGACCACTACCGCCTTACGTTCGACGAGGGCGACACGTGGAGCCAGAAATATAATCTCGTCTGGGACAAGATGCTCGGATACAATGTCTTCGACGACGACATCGCCCCCACCGAGATCGCCTACTACCTCACCAAGCAGAACCGCTACGGCCTGCCTCTGGACTGCCGCCGCAACTACACCAAGTCGGACTGGATCGTATGGACGGCTACCATGTCGCCCGACAAGGCCACCTTCGAGAAGTTCATCGCCCCGATGTACGACTTCATGAACGAGACCACCGACCGCATCCCGATGAGCGACTGGTACAATACCGACAGCACGACGCACGTGGGCTTCCAAGCGCGTTCGGTCGTGGGCGGCTACTTCATCAAGATGCTCTCGGACCGCGGCATCGAATAACCCGTTCGGCCGGGCGGCGCGGCACAGCGGAATGCGCCGCCACTGCCGGGATCAAACGGGACAAAAAGGATCAAAATATCCATAAAAAAGACAATCTCTACGGCACGGCCGGAGGCACGACAGCTTCCGGCCGCCCTTTTTTATGGATATCAGCGGCTTGCCATAGCTCGGACACACCGCCCCATATACATACAAATGCCATCTGAAGCGACGCATGGCGGCTTATGACCCGTTGCGCAGGGATTGAGAGGGAGTATGGAGGCGGTGTTTTATAAAAATTTTTCATATCTTTATAGGCCGCTAACGGTAAACCCGAAACAAAATGGAAAAACTCAACAACCCTGCGATTCTCGTTGTCGACATGCTCAACGACTTCGTGACCGGCGCGCTCACATGCGACCGCGCCAAAGCCATCGTACCGGCCACGGCCGAACTTCTGGACGCTGCCCGCAAGGCTGGTGTTCCCGTAATCTTCTGCAACGATGCCCACATTGCCGGCATCGACCGTGAACTCAAGATCTGGGGCGACCACGCCATCGCCGGCACCAAGGGTGCCGAGGTGATCCCCGAACTCAAACTCTCGGACAAGGACTACGTCGTACCCAAGCGCCGTTACAGCGGATTCTTCCAGACCGACCTCGACATCCTGCTGCGCGAGCTCGGCGTACAGACGGTCGTAATGACGGGCCTGCATGCCCACATGTGCGTGCGCCATACCTCGGCCGACGCCTTCAGCCTCGGCTATGATGTCGTTGTGGCCAAGCAGGCGACCGACTCCTTCACCGAGGAGGACTACCTGAATGGTCTGGCCTACCTGAAGACCTGCTACGGCGCCGACGCCTACACGAACGAGGAGCTTATAGCCATGTTCTGACGGCGGCCCGATGCGACCCATATACCGCGGCCCCGCAAGGCCGCGGTTTTTCTTTCCGCAATGCCGATGCTTCCATCCTGAAGGCCACACGAATGATGCGGACGTCAGAGGCGTGATTTTCATTTGCATCTCTACGGCTCTTTGCCTATATTTGCCCGTAATTAGACGGGAATGAGAGATTTTGCGGCCATAGACTTCGAGACGGCGAACAATGCCCGCACCAGCGTCTGCAGCGTGGGTGTTGTCATCGTGCGCGACGGGCAGATCGTCAGCCGCGAATACCGCCTCATACGGCCCTATCCCAACTACTACTCGCGTTGGAACACCGCCATACACGGACTCACGCGTGCCGACACCGACCCCGCGCCCCATTTCCCCGAGGTGTGGGCCGAGATCGCGCCGATGGTGGAGGGTCTGACGCTCGTGGCGCACAACAGCCCCTTCGACGAGGGGTGCATGCGCGCCGTATTCCAGCATTACGGCATGGAGTACCCCGACTACCGTTTCCTCTGCACCTGCCGCGCCTCGCGCCGCAACTTCGGGCGCGCCCTGCCCAACCACCAGCTCCACACCGTGGCCGCGGCCTGCGGCTACGACCTCCGGCAACACCACCACGCTCTGGCCGATGCCGAGGCGTGTGCTGTCATTGCCATGAAGATCCTCTGAACGCCGCCACGGCACATACCCCAAAAACATGAATATCGAAGAGTTGCGCCAATATTGCCTGTCGCTGCCCGAGAGCAGCGAGAAACTACCCTTCGAGCGTTTCTTCCGCGGGAGGCACTCGATTCTGGCCTTCTATACCGCGGGGCATATCTTCTGTTTCATCGACATCGACAATCCCGATATCTGTACTGTAAGGTGTCCGGCAGCGCGGCGTGACGAGCTTGCGGAGCGGTACGAGGGTATCGTCTCTCCCTACAACATGGATCCGCACAGCTGGATCGGCATACGCCTCGAAAGCGACCTCGACGACACGCAGATACGTTCGCTCATACGGCAATCATACGACGTGGTGCGCGGCGGCGGCCGCAAAAATACCGGGAAAAATCGCCGCGGCGTGTAATTTCCCTACGGCGGCAGCGACTATATATACGAAACATGCGAACAGGCAGCGCCGACCAAAGGCGCAGCCGCAAAACAGAAACAGACAATGTTCCACAACCGACCATTCACTCTTGCGCTCGTGCTCCTCGGCACAACCCCGCTGCCGCTTGCGGCACAGCAGGCGGACACCATCGCACGGCAGGGCGTACAGACGGCGCAGACATCACCCGCATCATCCGAGCCGTGGAGCTTGGCCCGATGCTTGGAGTATGCCCGTACCAACAACCTTCAGGTACAGAGCGCACGTATCACGGCCGAGGCCGGCGACATAGAGCTCGAGGCGGCCAAGGCGGCACGCTACCCCACACTCTCGTTCAACACGGGCCAGAACGTCTCGCACCAGAGCGCCATAAAGCTGATCAACGACTACGGCGAGGTCGTATCCGACGGCTCCTTCTCCTACGGCGGCAGCTACGGCATAGGCTCCACGACGGCCATATATCAGGGCGGGCGCCTGCGCAACAACGTGCGCCAGCAGGAGCGGCGCGCCGAGAGCAGCCGTCTGGGTGTCGAGAAGAGCCTCAACGACATTACGGTCAACGTCGTACAGGCATACCTTCAGGTGATGTACGCCGCCGAGACCGTCGAGATCAACCGCCGCGCCGTCACGCTGGCCGAGGAGCAGGCCGACCGCGCGCAGCGCATGCTGGAACAAGGGGCTGTTGCCCGTACCGAGGTGGCGCAGATGCTCTCGCAGCTGGGATCGGCGCAATACGACCTCACGACGGCACAGAACAACCTCGCACAATACCGTCTCCAGCTCAAGCAGCTGCTCGAGCTGGGCCCCGACGCCAACTTCGACGTCGAGTTCCCCGAGATCTCGGACGACGAGGTGCTGCGCATCATACCATCGGTGGAGGAGGTCTATGATGCCGCCCTCGGCATCATGCCCGAGACGCGGCAGGCCGATATCCTGATCGAGGCCTCGCAGTTTGCCGAGCGGGCCGCGCGGTCGGCCTTCTACCCGCAGGTGTCGCTCTCGGCCAACGTCTCGACGGGCCACCAGTCGGGTCTGGGTCTCTCGATGGGCTCGCAGCTCTCGCAGAAACTCAACGAGAGCATCGGGCTCTCGCTCAGCGTCCCCATCTTCAACGGCAAGAACGCCCGCACGTCGGTGCGGCAGGCGCGCCTCAACACGCGGCAGGCTGAGATCGACAGCCGCACCGCCCGCAAGGATCTGCTCTCGACCATCGAGTCGCTGCATCGCGACGCCGTGGCCGCACAGTCGAACTATATGGCTGCCGGGCAGAAACTCGCCTATGCCGAGGAGAGCTACCGTCTCGCCGTGGCCAGCTTCGAGCAGGGCAAGAACAACGCCGTGGAGCTGAACACCGAGAAGAACAACTTCTTGGCGGCCATGTCGGAACGCCTGCAGGCCAAATACAAGGCCGTGCTGGCGGCCAAGATCCTCGCCTTCTACCGCGGCGAGCCGATAACGCTCTGAGCAGGCGGGACACACCAACGACAATGTAAAACGAACAACATAACACAATGAAGAAAAGGATCATCTGGATTGCGGCGGTGCTCATCGTCGTGATCGTGGCGGCCACGCTCTTCGGCCGCGGCGGCAAGAGCCCCGAGGTCAACTACGAGACGCAGGTCATCGCCACCGACACCATAACCCTCTCGGTGACGGCCACGGGTACGGTCAACCCCGTGAACAAGGTCGACGTAGGTACACAGGTCTCGGGCATCATATCCGACATATATGTCGATTTCAACTCGGAGGTGGAGCAGGGCCAGCTCATCGCGCAGCTCGACCGCTCGACGCTCGAGGCCGAGAAGTCCGTAGCCGAGGAGTCGCTCTGCGCCGCGGAGCTCGACTACAAGCTCCAGAAGAAGAACTTCGAGCGTCAGCGCAACCTCTTCGAGCAGAGCCTCATCTCCGACACGGAGTATGACGATGCCGAGACGGCCTATCTTAAGGCCGAGAGCAGCTACCGTCAGGCCAAGCTGTCGTTGGAGCGTGCCGAGATAAACCTCGGCTACACGCAGATCTACTCGCCCATCAGCGGCGTAGTGCTGTCGCGCGCCGTCGACGAGGGTCAGACCGTAGCGTCGGGATACTCTACCCCCACGCTCTTCACCATAGCCAACGACCTGCGCCAGATGCAGGTCATAGCCAACGTCGACGAGGCCGACATCGGCGCCGTGAAGGAGGGCCAGCGTGTCGATTTCACCGTCGACACCTATACCGACGACACCTTCCACGGTACGGTGCGGCAGGTGCGGCTGCAATCGACCACCACGTCGAACGTGGTGACATACGAGGTCGTGATCGACGCCCCGAACCCCGACCTGAAACTCAAGCCCGGGATGACGGCCACCACGACCATCTATACGATGGAGCGCGGCGGAGTCTTTGTCGTGCCGGCAAAGGCGCTGAGATTCGTACCCTCGGACATAACGGCACAGCAGCGTAAGGAGCTGCCCGCACAGCATGTCTACGTGCGCGGCGGCGACGGCACGCTCACCGTGCGCGAGGTGACGACGGGCATATCGAACGGCGTGCAGACCGAGGTCACGTCGGGACTCGCCGCAGGCGACTGTATCGTCGTTGGGCTCGCCGCCGACGACAATGACGAAGGGGATATTTCGGTCAGCATATCAATGTAGCGACATGAGACCTACCGATAACATCGACATGGCAGCGGGCGGCACGGCACCGGCAGAGAGCCTTCACGCCGTCAACACGAAACCCTCGGATGCCGAAGCCCGCCAGCAGATCATCCGCATGGAGGGCATACGCCGCGACTTCCGCGTCGGCAGCGAGACGGTGCACGCACTGCGCGGGGTGTCTTTCTCGATCAGCGAGGGGGAGTTTGTCACCATCATGGGCACCAGCGGCTCGGGAAAATCGACGCTGCTGAACCTGCTGGGGTGCCTTGACGTGCCCACGGCGGGCGAATACTACCTCGACGGCATACCCGTGCGCCGCATGAGCGGCAACGAACGCGCCACGCTGCGAAACCGCAAGATAGGCTTCGTCTTCCAGTCGTACAACCTCCTGCCCAAGACTACGGCCGTGGAGAACGTCGAGCTGCCGCTGCTCTACAACAGCGCCGTGGGGCGTGCCGAGCGGCGTGCCCGCGCCGAGCAGGCGCTGCGCGACGTGGGACTGCAGGACCGCATGAACCACCGCTCGAACCAGATGTCGGGAGGCCAGCAGCAGCGTGTGGCCATAGCCCGCGCGCTGGTCAATGATCCCGTGATCATCCTTGCCGACGAGGCGACGGGAAACCTCGACACACGCACCTCGTTCGAGATCCTGACCCTCTTCCAGCGTCTCAATGCCAAGGGCCGCACCATAATCTTCGTCACGCACAACCCCGAGATAGCGCTCTACTCGTCGCGTACGATCACCCTGCGCGACGGCCGCATAATCGAGGACACAGTCAATACCCGTATCGCCTCCGCGGCCGAGACCCTCGCCGCCATGCCGCCCGAGGAGTAACCCACACACAATACCGAGACAATGAACTTTGCGAATCTCATACACATAGCCCTGCGCGCCCTCTCGAGCAACAAGATGCGGTGCCTGCTCACCATGCTGGGCATCATCATCGGCGTCTCGTCCGTCATCACGATGATGTTTCTGGGCGAGAGCCAGAAGCAGAGCATCCGCCGCGAGATCAGCGGCATGGGCACAAACCTCATAGTCATACAGCCCGCATGGGAGCGGGGCGGCGTACGCATCTCGGCCGCCGACCTGCAGCGGCTGCGCGTGACGGACTTCGATGCGCTGTGCAACCAGTCATCCTATCTGCGGTCGGTCTCGCCCGATGTATCGACCTCGGGGCAGGCGATAGCCGGCGCCAACAATACGCCCGCAACCATCACGGGGTGCGTCGCGCAGATGGTCGACATACTCAACTACACGATCGACGACGGCGCCATGTGGGGCGATGCCGAGGTACGCTCCGCGGCCAAGGTGTGCGTCATAGGCTCCGAGATACGCCGCAAGCTCTTCCCCGACGGCTCGTCGCCCGTGGGCCAGACCATACGCTACAACTCCATACCCCTCAAGGTCGTGGCTACGCTCAAGGAGAAGGGCGGCGACAACGACGAACCGATATTTGTCCCCTACACTACCGTGCAGCGCCGCATGGCGGGCATACGCCACCTGAACGCCATCTATGCCTCGGCCGCAAGCGAGGAGATGTCGTCGGCCGCCGTCGCCGAGATCAAGGATATTCTTCGCGAGCAGCACCATATACGTGCGGGCGAGGATGACGACTTCCAAGTGCAGTCGATGACCGAGATGCTCGAGTCGCTCAACTCGATCCTCGGTATCATGACCATGATCCTCTCCTGCATTGCAGGCATATCGCTCGTGGTGGGCGGCATCGGTATCATGAACATAATGTATGTCTCGGTCACGGAGCGTACGCGCGAGATCGGACTGCGCATGTCGATAGGCGCAAAGAGCCGACACATATTGATGCAGTTCCTCATCGAGTCGGTCATCATCTCCATCGCCGGCGGCATCATAGGCGTCATCCTCGGCATAGGGCTCTCGACGCTCATAATCAAGCTGCTTGACTACCCATTCATCTTCAACGGCTTCGCCATCTTCATCTCGTTTGCCGTATGTACCTTCACGGGAGTGTTCTTCGGGTGGTACCCTGCGCGCAAGGCCAGCCGACTGAATCCCATCGACGCCCTGCGTTACGAATAGCAGGATCATGACAATAACAAAAGGGGTGCGGACCGGTCCGCACCCCTTTTCATATATCCCAGTAATCCGCTACACCAGACGCCGCGAACGGCTCTCCGGGGTAAGGTGAGCCCCGGCACTGTCGTATGAGAGATTTTCGAGGAGCACCAGCCCCGAACGCTTGCCCGCCTCTATGGAGCCGATTCCGCCGTCGAGACCCAGCGCCTGCGCACCGTTGACCGTAGCCCACGCCACGGCCTCCTCCAGAGGCACACCGTCGAGAAGCTTGAGCTCCTCCACCATCGAGAGACACTCGTTCGAGGCCAGAGAGTCGGTCCCCACGCATATACGCGCCCCATGCCGCCGCAGCAGCTCCACGGGCGGCCGCAATCCCGATATATAGTCGTTCGACCGCGGGCACAGAACCCACCATAACGTCTGGCCGAGACGGTCCGAGACCAGATCATACTCCGCCTCCCCGACACGGCACCCGTGTACGAGCAGCACACGCCGCCCGCGCGGCACCATATCCGCCACACGCCCTGCGGGCGAGCCGTGCGAAAGGAAGTCGCACCGCCACCCCATACGTCCGTACCACGCCGCAAGCGACCCCTCGCCACGGAACAACGCCGTCTCGTCGTCCGACTCCATGAAGTGGATCGACAACGGGTCGTTCGCCGCATCGGAGACCACCTCGCTAAAGACGGTATCCTGTATCGAATATGTCGAGTGTGGTGTAAGCGTCGTATCGGGATATTGCAGCAGCGGCCGCACAGCCTCCGTCGAGGCATTCAGCCCGAAGACCTCGGCAAAGCTGCGATAGCGTACGGCACTGCGCGCCTTGGCTGCGAACGACGTCTCGCCGTTCACGATATCGGCCACGGCCTGCACACCCTCATGCCACATGCGGGCATCGGCCGCCTCGAGGGCCCGCAGCCGATCCTCCATGGCAAAACCTCCGCGCACGGCACCGATGGCGCGGGCAAAGCCCGCGAAGCCCGTGCCGCGGGCGATGGCTCCGCGCAGATACGACAACTCGAGATGACAGTGCGCATTGACAAATCCGGCGCACAACGCTCCGGCATAGAACTCCGTCGAGGCGTCGCCGTCGAGCCGCTCCCACTGCCCCACCGAGACGATAAGGCCCGTATCGTCTACCGTGACCACGGGACGCGGTATAACCTCCCCTCTGTCGAAGAGCAGGTGTGAGGCTATGCGCCGCATACTACGACTCCGCGGCCGCTCCTTCCGGCCCCGCCACGTCGGCATCATCCCCGCCGCCCGTTCCGGCAGCGCCGCCCCTGTCCGCAGCCGAGAGGCGGCTGCCCTCGATCATGCGGATCATGCTGTCGGAGAAGATACGCAGATCAAGCTGCTCGTCATACAGGGCATCGACACACTGCTCCGTCGGCGGCGTATACGTGACACGTATATCCTCCACCGTCATACGTGGCGGCGGCGTGGAGCCCTTGCGTGTACCCGCATGGTTGAAGTCGATGATCAGCTGCGCCTTCGGCTCGCCGGGCTTCGATATGAGCGTATGGTGTATGGCGTGCTCGCCGCCCTTGATCACCGTGCCGCCGAAACCAATGCGTTCGGTCGAGTCGCTGCATATCCAATAGACACGGTAGCGGCGCCCCACGCCCTTGTCGAGCGAGTCGAGCGAATATGTCGCCGAGACCACATAGTCACCCGTGCGGACATTGTCCACAACGAAGCGCAGACGTGTCGTATCGGCCGCCTTCGACACCCGCACCATCGTGTCGCGCAGCACGGTGCGCGTAGCGCGCCGCCGCGCCACGTTGTCGATCGTGTCGAGCACGGCGACCTGACGGTTCAGCTCCGCCGCCTCGCGGTCGAAGAGCAGGATCATATACTCCGCCACGTCGCTCAGATGGGCGCTCTTGCGGCGCGAGAACTCCTCGAGCGTATATCGCACATCCTCTGTCGTATAGCCGTAGCGTGCGAATATCGGTTCGTAGATGTTCAGCGAATCGACACTCACACCCTGATTATCCACATAGGCGTTCGTCAGCATCGCGTCGTGGAAGATCTGGCCCAGCGTACGGTCCGGAATCACCTTGTAGCGGCGGCACCCCGTCACCGCCAGAGCCGCGGCCACGAGCAGTATGGTTATCACTCTTTTCATATCGTTGCGTTATCTTTAAGCATGGCGCCCACCGTCAGGCGCGTCACCACATGTGCCACGACAATATAAGCCGCGGCCGTGAGCAGTACGTCCGCCGCGTGCAGCTCCACGGGATAGATATCGACCATGAGCGTCGCTGTCTGCAGCCGCACCAGCCCCACCGTCTGCTGCAAAAGCGTGAGGCCCACGCCTGCGGCCACGCCCAGCACGAGGCTCACGACGGCCAGAAGGTGCCCCTCGCCCACGAATATGTCGCGCACCGTAGCGCGGCTCGCGCCCATCATGCGCAGCGTGACCGCATCGTCCCGCTTGTCGATCATGATCATGACGATCGTACCCACAACCGTGAGCGACGCCACCACCAGCACTATCAGCGCCACGGCGAAGACACCCCACTTCTCGAGGGCCATAAGCCGGTATATCGAGTTGCTGCGCTCGCGCGTGAGCACCTCCATACCCTCGCCCGCGATGCGTTGCAGACGTTCGGCCACGGCGTCGGCATCGGCCCCCGCGGCGAGTTTCACCGCCACGGACGAGGCACGCCCCTCATAGTTGAACATATCCTGCGCCACGTCGAGCGATACGTATGCCACGTCGCCGTTCTCGTCGTCGATCGAGTAGAACCCCGCCACGGGCAGCGTCCGCCGCGTATATCCGCCCACTGGCAGCAGCGACGAGAAGCGCGTACGGTTGATGGCATAGAGCGTCACCATGTCTCCCGCCGCCTGCCGCGACATGCCCAGTTCCTGTGCCGTGCGGTGTCCCAGCACGACGCTGCGCGAATCATCCACACCCACGGCGAATGTCCCGCCATATATCGTCTGCGCCACAGGCACAACATCCTCATACGTCCGCTCCACACCCCGCAGCCGCACGATCGTACGCCGATCCCCGACTTCGGCCATGGCCCCCTGCTCCAACACCAGCGACAGCGTCTCCACACCCTCCGCCGCGCGTATGGCCGCCGTATCGACAGCCGCCGCGTCGAAGACCGTGCCCTCGGCCGCACGTATCGTGATGTCGGCATCGACGGCGCGGTAGAGCGTGCGCACCATACCCTCCAGCCCGTTGAAGACCGAGAGCAGGATCACCATCGCCGCAACGGGCGTAGCCATCGCCGCGACGCTCACACCCGAGATGATATTGATCACCGAGTGGGACTTGCGCGAACGCAGATACCGCCCCGCGATGAAGTATGGCAGCCACCGCACCATCACCACACGCCGTTACTTGTTCAACAGCGAGTCGATATTCTCGATATACTCCAGCGAGTCGTCGAGGAAGAACTGCAGTTCGGGCACCACCTTCAGCTGGTTACGTATGCGCCGCCCGAGCTCGCGACGCAGAAACCAGTTGTTCTTCTCGAGGGCCTGCATCGTCTCCTCCGCCCGCTCGAACGGGAAGACACTCACGTATATCTTCGCATAGGCGAAGTCGGGCGACACGCGCACCGTCGTCACCGTCACCATGCGTCCGGCCACGATCGCCGCACCCTCCTTCTGCAGAATCTCCGCCATGTCACGCTGGATCTGGCGCGCGATCTTCTGCTGTCGCATATTCTGATTTGTCTCCATATCTATCTATTTTTTATATCTCGTTTACAGACTCTTGGCAATATAATTTCAGCAATATCATTACATCCACCGGCCGCACGCCTCACGCCGACGCGTCAACGCCGCATGGCATCCATATTGACCATATCGCCCTTCTGCGAGAAGCGGAACTCCTTCTTCATCTTCTCGCGGCGGCGCGGCTTGTAGCTCCACGAGGTGAAGCCCTCCTTGTTGAAGCGGTAGGCAAGCGTCACGCTGAAGGCCAGATTGTCGATCGGGGACTTCAGGGGCGTACGCGCAAAGGGGTTCTCGGCACCGTCCGTGGCGTTGTCATAGTAACGGTTCATGTTGCGCAGGATATCCGAGTAGCCGAAGTAGTAGCGCGCACGGAATCCCATCTCGTAACGGCCGAAGATCAGGGCGAAGCCGCCGCCACCGGCCAGTCCGTATCCGAAACGGTTGTCGCGCTCGGAGCGCATGTCGTACCGCCCCGTCGCACCCGTATCCTCATAGGTATAGTCGCCGCTGAAGTTGTAGGAGAAGGTCACCGCCGCCTCCAGATAGAGACGTATGTGGTTACGCGCCATGTAGACATGCGGCTGCCACACCAGCGGCAGCACGATCGAGTTGAAGCGTCGCGTGTAGAACGAATATTCGCGCTCCTCCTCGCCGTCCTCGTTCATCGAGGTGGTGTAGGTGTAACCGTATGAGAACCCTCTCTGCAACAGCTCCAGATCGGCACCCACGGCACCGACGAAACGCGGCAGCGAGTAGTATCGCCACGACAGGCCGAAGTTGTAGCGGCCAAAGACCATCCGTGTCTCCTGCGCGGGGTAGAATCGCGCCGAGGCCGAGCCGTAGCCGCCGAAGACGCCCAACGTATGCTGTGCCCGCACCGTTGACGCACCACAGAACAGCGTCGCCGCCGAAACCAACAGTATGTATAAAAATCTCTTCATATCTCAAGCAAGTATCATCTCGCGGCCGCGCATCAGAACATGTTGCCCGTAATGCCGCCCAGACCGCCCATGCCGCCCATATTCAGGCCGCTGCCGCTCTGCTGCTGGTTATTCTGTCCGTTATCCCTCTTGCCCTCCTTGGCGCGGCGCTCGGCCTCCTTGCGCAGGCGCGTCTGCTCGCGCTGGTCCAGACGACGCACAAGCTCATCCATCGTCACCGGAGCGAATATACGGTTCATGTCGAGCGTCAGGTCGAACTCCCAGCCCGTCTTCGTGGTGAAGAGCTCCTCCTGCTCGTCGTTCTTGTAGAACTCGGCCCGCTCGCTCTGGCGCCGCTCCACAAGGTTGCCGCCGTCCCACTCGCCGTTGCCGTTCACATCCTCGATTATGCGCAGGCGCATGTCCCCAGCCGGCACATAGAGCATCGTATGCTCCCCCGCGCCTACGCCGCGCTCCTCGCGCAGCAGCGTGCCGTTGGCGTCCACAAGCTGCAGGATATATAGGTCTCCCTCGTGCCGCGGCGTAACCTTCAGCCGCAGCGTCGCGTAGTCCTCGACCTTAGACACGGTAAGCGATGCGGTGATCGAGTCGTTGCCCTCGCCCGTAATGTCGGCCAGAGCGTCGGGAGGGATGCGCAGGCGGTACTGACGGTCGGGCAGCCACCGCGACCGCAGACGCCACCGCCGCACATTGGCCGTGTCGGGGATGAATATGGCCCGCTCGCGCAGCGTGTCGCCACCCTCGCCGAAGGACAACAACTCCACGGCCGTCGAGTCGAAACG
>OJKC01000523.1_pt1 | contig 31735 bp, 29 predicted proteins | sample 1596401 | NCBI WGS metagenome assembly OJKC01 (sample SAMEA4350162, study PRJEB24818) | metagenome | biome: human; feature: gut; material: faeces | place: Denmark | collected 2013-09 | reverse complement strand
GTCAGGTACGGGTCGAGGCCGGCAGCGTCACAGATTGCGTTAGCTTCTTCGATGTCTTTGATGCCGTTTTCGTTCAAAGCAGCCAGAATTTGCTTCATACGGCGATCTTGGCTTTCAAATTGTACTGGTCTAATCATAATCTGTGTCCTCCTTTATTCTTTACGTGGGTCAATATATTTAACTGCGCCTTGTTCGGGCTTGAAGCGTCCGTAAGTGCCTGTCACAGCTTTCAGTGCTTCGTTGGCGTCAACGCCTTTCTTCACTTGTTCCATGAATTTGCCCATGTGTACAAATTCATAGCCGATCACCTGGTCGTCCTTGTCGAGCGCCATACGGGTGATATAGCCTTCGGTCAGTTCCAGGTAACGGGTTCCTTTCACTTTCGTACCATAGAGCGTACCTACCTGGCTGCGGAGACCTTTACCGAGGTCTTCCAGACCGGCACCAATCATCAGACCGCCTTCAGAGAAAGCTGACTGGGTACGTCCATAAACGATTTGGAGGAACAATTCACGCATAGCTGTATTGATGGCATCGCATACGAGGTCGGTGTTCAAGGCTTCGAGGATGGTTTTGCCCGGCAGGATTTCAGAAGCCATGGCAGCCGAGTGGGTCATACCGGAGCAGCCGATGGTCTCTACCAGACACTCTTCGATAACGCCGTTCTTAACATTCAGAGTCAGTTTACATGCACCTTGCTGGGGAGCGCACCAACCCACACCGTGTGTCAAACCGGAAATATCAACGATTTCTTTCGCTTTTACCCATTTTCCTTCTTCAGGAATAGGAGCCGGTCCGTGGTTGGGACCTTTCTTTACAACACACATGTGTTCTACTTCGTGTGAATAAGTCATATCAATTACGTTTTATAGAATAGAAAATAGTTGTAACCACAATTCTTTGTCGAAAGGCTGCTTAACCTCCCATTTTTTCCGTCTGCAAAATTACGGTTTATATTCATCTCCTGCAATAAGGAACGTCGTTGTTTTCACGAATTTTATTAGGATTTGTCCGGCGGAAGGGGCAATCTGCGAGCCAGTTGGTTGCCGGTTGGGGCAGGATGGTGTCACGACCGAACTTATCGCTTCGGAATGGAGCCGTGTTTGGAAGAAACAGCCTATCTTTGCAAGCTGAAAAACGATAGGACTATGCTTCAATTTCTCAAGAACTGGACTTTGCCTGTGGCTATGCTGGCAGGTGTCCTGTGTTATTTCTTTTTTGCGAATGTCCCCCTGGTGGCTCCGCTCAAGCCTTTCATTCTGGTCTCGGTCGACGTGCTTACGCCGCTGCTGATTTTCGCCCAGCTGTTGCTGACGTTCTGTAAGATTGACCTGCGCGACCTGATGCCTGTGAAGTGGCACCTGTGGCTGTTGCTGTTCCAGCTGTTTGCCTGTCTGGGGCTTGCTGCCATCCTGTTGTTCTGTTCCATGAGTGAGACCTACCGGGAGGTGTTCGAGGGAGCCATGGTGTGCTTTATTTGTCCGACGGCTACGGCAGCGGCTGTCATCACCGGCAAGCTGGGTGGTAATGCGGCGAGTCTGACGACCTATACACTGCTGTCCAATCTGCTTGCCGCCATCGTGGTCCCGTTGGTCTTTCCGTTGGTGGAACCCCACGAGGGATTGTCGTTCTTTGTGGCTTTCCTGAAGATTCTGAGCAAGGTGTTCCCCTTGTTGCTTTGTCCGTTCATCCTGGCGGTGCTGCTTCGCTGGTGGCTGCCGAGGGTACATCACTGGCTTGCCACGGTCAGCAATGCGGCTTTCTATATCTGGGGCATCTCGTTGGCCATCGTCTGTGGACAGACCGCACGCTCACTGGTCAACAGCGACGCACCGGTCTTTGTCGAGTGGCTGGTGGCTCTGGCTGCGTTGGTCGCCTGCTGCCTGCAGTTTTTCCTGGGCAAGCGTATCGGAGCCTGTTACGGCGAACGCATCAGTGGCGGTCAGGCACTCGGGCAGAAGAACACCGTGCTTGCCATCTGGATGGCATATACCTACCTGAATCCGCTCTCTTCGGTTGCCCCCGGCGGATATGTGCTGTGGCAGAACATCATCAACTCCTGGCAGTTGTGGAAGAAGCGCCGGCGCGATGAGGCTGCCCGGCTCCGTTAGTCGGGAGAAAAGCTGCCGGCGGACGGCCTGCTGCAAATACATGGATGTGGGTATTGGTTTATATGTCACCTTTCTGTACTTTTGCGGCCATGATATTCACCGAGTAATAACCTGACCGAAAATACTGACAAAATGAACGATAATGTTGCACTCGCACTGGGAATGACCCTGATTGCGGGCCTTTCCACCGGCATAGGCAGCCTGATAGCCTTCTTTGCCAAACGGACCAATACCCGATTTCTTTCAGCCGCACTGGGACTTTCAGCCGGTGTGATGATTTATGTTTCCTTCATGGAGCTGATGCCGCAGTCGGTGCTCGCATTGAGCGGCATCTATCCCGGGAGGCTGCCGCAGGTCTACATGTTGCTGGCTTTCTTTGCCGGCATCGGGCTGATTGCCCTCATCGACCGTCTGGTACCTGCCGACGAGAACCCCCACGAGATACACACGGACTCCGATTACGGGCAGACCCGCCGCTTGAAACGTACGGGCATCCTGATGGCGCTGGCCATCGGCATCCACAACTTTCCGGAGGGACTGGCGACCTTTGCGTCGGCACTGACGAACATTGACATCGCCCTGCCCATCGTGTTTGCCATTGCCATCCACAACATCCCGGAGGGCATTGCCGTGTCAGTCCCCATCTTTCATTCCACCGGAAGCCGGAAGAAGGCGTTCTGGTACTCGTTCCTTTCCGGCATGGCGGAGCCCATTGGTGCTCTGGTCGGCTTCCTGTTCCTGCAACCGTTTTGGACTCCGACGCTCAATGCGTTGCTGCTGTCCTTCGTCTCGGGCATCATGGTCTATATCTCGTTTGACGAGCTCTTGCCCGGTACTGAGAAATACGGTCACCACCATCTGGGTGTCGGCGGCATCGTGGCAGGCATGGCCATCATGGCGATGAGCCTATTGCTGCTCTAAGCGGTGATTGCCGGCTATTGGAGAAAGAATACAAAAGAGGCGCAGAGATGCGGGAGGATGAGGACTCCCGGTATCTCTGCGCCTCAGTCTTATTACGGGGCTTCAGGGTAACGGTGGTTGTTATCCCTTCAGCTTTTCGATGCTTTCCTTGAGTGCGGCAATCTTGCTTTCAGCATCAGCCTGCTTCTTGCGTTCCATCTCGATGACCTTTGCCGGGGCATTGTTGACGAACTTCTCGTTGCCCAGCTTTTTGAGGACACTCTGCAGGAAGCCCTCCTGATAGGTCAGGTCTGCCTCCAGCTTCTTCAGCTCTTCTTCCACATCAATCATGCCGAGCAGCGGAATAAAGTATTCCGTGGTGCCCACGAGGAAGGAAGCAGCATTGTCCGGTTTCTCGTTGGGGATGCTGATTCCGGTCAGGTTGCCCAGCTTGATGAGCACAGCCTTGAATTGGTCCACGAGGTTGTCTTCACCCATGACGAGCAGACCGAGCTGCTGCTTGGGGGAGATGTTCTTTTGCGCACGGACGTTGCGTACATTCGTCACCACCTCTTTCATGTGTTCCATACCGTTGATGATGGCTTGGGCTTCTGCCCGGTCGGTCTGTTCGTGGCGGTTGATTTGTGCCGTCATGATGCTTTCTCCCGGTTTGCGTTCAGCCAGGTGTTGCCACAGCTCCTCGGTGATGAACGGCATGAAGGGGTGGAGCAACGTCAGCAACTCCTCGAAGAAGGCGAGGGTCTGCTCGTAGGTCCGGCGGTCAATGGGTTCCCCGTAGGCAGGCTTCACCAGCTCCAGGTACCAGCTGGAGAATTCGTCCCAGAACAGCTTGTAGACAGCCATCAGTGCTTCGCTCAGGCGGTATTTGCCGAAGAGGTCATCCACCTCGGCACCCGTCTTTGCCAGCAGACTGTCAAACCAGCGGGTCGCGATGGCGGCAGATTCAGGCTGTTCCTTGTCGGCTACCTGCCAGCCTTTCACGAGGCGGAAGGCATTCCATATCTTGTTGTTGAAGTTGCGTCCCTGTTCGCAGAGCGAGTCGTCGAAGAGGATATCATTGCCCGCAGGAGCCGAGAGCATCATACCCATACGTACACCGTCGGCACCGTAACGTTCGATGAGTTCCAACGGGTCGGGCGAGTTGCCGAGCGACTTGGACATCTTGCGTCCCAGCTTGTCGCGCACGATACCGGTGAAGTAGACATTCTTGAACGGCATCTTGCCTTCATACTCATAGCCCGCCATAATCATGCGTGCCACCCAGAAGAAGATGATGTCCGGTCCCGTCACCAGGTCCGAGGTGGGGTAGTAGTAGCTGATTTCCTCATTGCCCGGATGGTTGATGCCGTCGAACAGCGAGATGGGCCACAGCCAGGAGGAGAACCAGGTGTCGAGGCAGTCTTCATCCTGACGGAGGTCGGCAAGGGTCAGTCCGGCATTGCCGGTCTTCTCCTTGGCGAGGGCAAGTGCCTCTTCGGCAGTCTCAGCCACGACGAAGCCACCTTGGGGCAGGAAATAGGCAGGGATGCGGTGTCCCCACCACAGCTGGCGGCTGATGCACCAGTCCTTGATGTTCTCCATCCAATATTTATAGGTGTTCTTGTATTTGGCAGGATAGAACTTGATGTCGTCGTTCATCACCGCTTCGAGAGCCGGCTTGGCGAGATGTTCCATCTTCAGGAACCACTGCATGGAGAGCTTCGGTTCGATGGGCACACCGGTACGTTCAGAGCAACCCACCTTGTTGGTGTAGGCTTCCACTTTCTCCAGCAGACCGGCGTCGGCGAGGTCCTTTTCAATCTGCTTGCGTACGTCGAAGCGGTCCATGCCGACGTAGAGTCCCGCAGCCTCGCTCAGCGTACCATTGTCATTGAAGATGTCGATGCTGGGCAGGTTGTGTTTCTCGCCGAGCATGTAGTCGTTCACATCGTGCGCCGGAGTCACCTTCAGACAGCCCGTACCGAACTCGATGTCCACGTATTCATCCTCAATCACCGGGATGACACGTCCCACGAGGGGTACAATCACCTTCTTGCCCTTCAGCCAGGCATTCTTCGGGTCGTTCGGGTTGATACACATGGCGGTGTCGCCCATGATGGTCTCGGGACGGGTGGTGGCAACGATGGCATAGCGTCCTTCTGCGTCCCCGTCCACTTTGTAGCGGAGGTAGTACAGCTTGCTGTGCTCTTCCTTGTAGACCACCTCTTCATCGCTCAGGGCCGTGAGGGCTTTCGGGTCCCAGTTGACCATGCGGACGCCTCGGTAGATAAGTCCCTTGTTGTAGAGGTCGACAAAGACCTTGATGACACTCCGGCTGCGCTCTTCATCCATGGTGAAGGCGGTGCGGTCCCAGTCGCAGGACGCACCCAGCTTGCGGAGCTGTTTCAGGATGATGCCTCCGTGCTCCTCGGTCCATGCCCAGGCATGTTTGAGGAACTCTTCGCGGGTGAGGTCCGTCTTCTTGATACCCTCCTGGGCAAGTTTGTTCACCACCTTGGCTTCGGTAGCGATGGAGGCGTGGTCCGTTCCCGGCACCCAGCAGGCATTCTTGCCCATCATGCGGGCACGGCGAACCAGAATATCTTGAATGGTATTGTTAAGCATGTGTCCCATGTGGAGCACGCCGGTGACGTTGGGCGGCGGGATGACGACGGTGTAAGGCTCACGACCGTCAGGTTTCGAACTGAAAAGCTTGTTGTCCAGCCAATACTGGTACCATTTCCCTTCCACGTCAGCGGGATTGTACTTACTTGCTAATTCCATTGTTGTTATGCGTATTGTTTATGATCGTGTATTCATTGAACAGGTTGCAAAAGTACTAAAAATGGGGTGTATCGTTTTCATCGGCAGGTAGAAAAAATCACGAATGGGCTAAAAAAGGCTCTGTATATACAGACTTTTTGGAAAAAAATATCCATTTCCGGCAATTGCCGATATTGGATGCCTTTTTATTTGCTCCTGACAGGCTAGCGTGGCATTTGCATCATGCGACGATGATGAGGACATGGTTCTTCAACCTACGCAAGCTGAAATTATGATTAAGTACCTTCAGGAACATAGGATTCTGCGGGTGGAGGTTGTTTGTGAATCCATGGGATTTGAATCTACTCCCAATAATGAGTCGACTTCGTATCGGATAGAGAATCCGTTTATTGTGATTACGTATCGTCCGGATTTCAGCTGCAAGTTTAACCTTAATAATTTGATAGGTTATAAGGATCTTGGTGATTATGTTATCTTATATTTTAATTAAAATCCTAGTATCATGAGTGAACCGTCCGACCGGGGCAGAATTACCGGACACTCAAAAAGAGGAGGCTGACCCTTGCCATCAGGCAAAGAGCCAGCCTCCCATAGTTACGAAACGATGTAAGATGTTTTTTTAGAACTTGTAGCCGATAGTGATGTGGGCAGCCATGTTGTGGATTTTGGAATCCTTATCAAATTCCACGTCAGCAACTTCCATGTTAGGCTGGTCGTTGTTCTTACCAGAGGAAGCAATGTTGGCCAAACCGAAGTTGGCGTCGATGCCTGCAATGAACTTGCCAAATTCGAAGGCAACGCCTACGCCCAGACCGCAGTCGAAGCGTTTGAAAGCGTCTTTACCGAAGATGTTTGTTTTCATCTCTTCTTCACCTGCTTCAAACTTGTATTTTCCGTTTAACCCGTAGGCGAGGTAAGGACCGGCATTGAGTACCACGTTGGTTGAAGGCAGTGAGATGCGATAGGCAGCCATGATGGGCAACTCCAGGTAGTTGGCATTTATGGTCGACTTTAATGTGAATAGCGTTCCTTCTATATTCTCACCGACGCTGCTGGTCGTTCCTTTACGAACGAAGAAGAGGGTCGGTTGGAGTGCCCAGTTGCCTCCCAAGCCGATTTCAGCACCGACGCCGACTTTGTAGGAGAAGAGGGGGTCACTATCTGCATCGCTGTTCATGTTGGCAATACCGGCACCGGCTTTCACGTTAAAACTTACACTTTGTGCATAGCTTGCTGTCATTCCCAGAATGGCAAACAAGGCAAGAAAGAAAATCTTTTTCATTGTTACTTGTTATTTTGGGGTTAGTAGTATGGTGGAGCCAACGGGATGTCGGTTGACTCCTTTTTATTGATTCGCTTTTAAAACTTGTAGCCGAAGGAGATGTGTGCCGCCAGGTTGCGGACTGCGATGTCATCCTCGTCGTAATCGAAATCTTTAGTTCTAGCCAGGTTGACCAGTCCGATGTTGACATTGATGCCGGCAATGAAACGTCCGAATTCAAGGTCCATACCCAGACCCAGACCGGAGTCGAAGCGTTTGAGTCCGCCGTTGCCGAAGACACTCTGACTTTCAGTTATTTTTCGTACAGGTTCATCCGAGTCCTCCCTGCCGGTGACGGTTGACTTGACCTTGCCTCCTACTCCGTAGGCAAGATAGGGACCGGCGTACAGCACGACATCCATCCGTTCGAGGGGGATGCGGTAAGCAGCCATGACGGGAAGTTCCAGGTAACAGGCATTGAGCGTCAGGTCACCTTTCATGCCGATGTCATTGGAACGGACCTCGGCGCTGTTGCTCATTCCTTTGCGGACGAAGAAGAGGTCCGGATGCAGTTCCCAGTGTCCTCCCAGACCGATATTCATACCCACACCGACTTTGTAAGAGAAGAGGGGGTCGCCGTTGGCATCTCCGGTGAGATTGGCAAAGCCCACACCGGCTTTCGCGTGAAAATTAATGTCTTGGGAAAAGCTTGTGACCGCTCCCATGAGGACAAATAAAGTGAAGGCCAGTATCTTTTTCATTGTTTAAAGGTTTTGGTTTGTCAGTCCGCAAAGCTATGAATTATTTAATAGACTGCAACACTCCTTGACGGTGCCTTCCTGACTCTTTCGGTTTTCTGTTATCCTTTTTTGAATCAGTGATGTAAAAACTTATGTAAAAAAGCTGGTGGGGGGGGGTAAAATGGATATATCGCCAAAGTCCCGCCTGTGGGCTGATGTGAAAGTAATAGTTTTTCGCTGTATGGCGTTCGTTTCCTTTGGCAGTAAAACAGAGTATTAAAAAAATGTAAAAGGGGAAAGGGATACGTTTGTCGTATGGAGGAAGGTACTACAATAGATCAATAGCCAGTCGTTGTTTAGAGTTTGCTGCTGTTGAGTGATTGCTGCAAAAGTCTTCTGAATTTGTTTTTTACCATCTTGCTTCCTGACAGACAAGTAATCAGGTTATCGAAGACCATACGGTCCAGTATTCCGATTTTCTCAATAGCTGTTTGGGCGGTCTGTTCCTGCAAATCAAATTGCTCCATGGGGTATACATCCAAGTCTGCTCCATAGATAAAGGTGTCCTTTTTGAATGCAAATGAGGTCCCGTCAATTTGGGTCGCTACATTTTGACCGGACAAGAACACGAATGCATTGAATGTCCGTTCTGGCAGGTCTATACATCCATGTCGGACACCCAAGTCTGTTGGAACATGGTCTTTGGATGTCGGAAGGCTGGCAAGCAAAATGTGTCCGTCCAGCTTTTTCAATACAATGAAAAATTTGTCTTTGGGAGTTGCTCCATTCTTGAAAATGAAAGGATGAAACAGCAGTATCATTCCTTCTTCATACATGAGAATCTGCATTTAATTGGTTCGCTGTCTGCCGTACATTCAGGCTTTCCCGATAATCGGCCGCAGCGCACTCAGGCATTGCGTCGGCAAAATCGATTTGTTCGTTGGAGTTATTGCATTCACGTTCCTTGAACGCTTCCAGCAGTCCTGTACGTGACGCCGTCTGGTACCACAGGCTTCCTTTCTGATGTGTCTCCGCAACAAGTTCGGTCGCTGTCATGTTGCCATACTTGGCGAGAACCTCATCCATCATGCTGATTTCGCATTCGGAAAATTCGGCATCGTCAAACTCCGCTATTGCATTAATGAAGATTCCCCCATCTTTGTAATGGGTCTTGATAAATCCTTTGAGGAGGAAAGGACCGTCAGAGAGGTCGATGAATACATCTTTGGCAACCGGACCGGCTTGCCATACTTCAAATGGTATTCCGAGAAAGGGGAGGTGGTATTTCAATGCCATGCGCTCTTCCATCAAATAGAGCAGCTTTAGCAACTTTGTTTTGCTGAGGCTTGGAGTATGCCGGGCGATGTATACAATCGTATTCCCAAGCTTCTGTCTGGTGGATTCTGAAAATTTGCACATAAGATAATAGATTTTTTAAGTCTCGCAAAACCCAACTTTCCACTAGCTGGGGCTGGGGAATTCCCCTTTGTTGGCAGTAACTTGAACTTGCGAAAGTTTGGCTGTTTACAAAGGTAGTCTTTCCTGATTTATCGGACAAGCGAATAGCTCTTTTTTTAATGGGATGGGACCGGTAAAGCGGTAATATCATTACCTTTGCAAGGATTCAGTTAAACCCTCGTCAACAAAAACAACAACGATGCATACACGACAAGAACAATTGGAAGCATTCGGACGCTTCCTGGACATACTCGACGAACTGCGTGTGAAGTGTCCGTGGGACAAGAAACAGACCAACGAGAGTCTGCGTCCCAATACCATCGAAGAAGTCTATGAACTCTGTGATGCCCTGATGAAGGACGACCCCAAGAATATCTGCAAGGAGCTGGGCGATGTCCTGCTGCACGTGGCATTCTATGCCAAGATAGGCTCTGAAAAGGGACAGTTTGACATCAAGGATGTTTGCGACCGTCTGAGTGACAAGCTGGTCTTCCGCCATCCCCACGTGTTCGGAGAGGTGAAGGCGGACACTGCCGAACAGGTGTCGGAGAACTGGGAACAAATCAAGCTGAAGGAGAAGGACGGCAACAAGAGTGTTCTCAGCGGAGTGCCCGACGCGCTGCCTTCGCTCATCAAGGCTTACCGCATCCAGGACAAGGCACGCAACGTCGGCTTTGACTGGGAAGAGCGCGAACAGGTGTGGGGCAAGGTGAAGGAGGAAATCAGCGAGTTTGAAGCCGAAGTGGCTGACATGGACAAGGAGAAGGCGGAAGCGGAGTTCGGCGACGTCCTCTTCAGCCTCATTAATGCCGCGCGGCTGTACAAGATCAATCCGGACAACGCCCTGGAACGTACGAACCAGAAGTTCATCCGCCGTTTCAACTACCTGGAGGAACATACCCTGAAGGCAGGACGGAAGCTCACCGACATGACCCTTGCCGAGATGGATGCCATCTGGGAGGAGGCGAAAAAGAACGAAAAGTGAGGGCAGGAGAGGGGAGGGACAGCCGTTTCCTTCCCTTCTGTGCTTGCAAACTCAAGGTAGCAAACATTTGTCAGAAAGGTTGCAGGAGGCATCAAACTGAAGGAATTTTCAAGAAAAGAACGGAATATTTGCAACTTTTGTGGTCCTTCCTTTCACATTCTTTGCTACTTTTGTGCCGACGATAAACAAACGAGAATCAATCATTCATCAATTTTAATAACAATCACACTATGGTAAGTTATAAAGAATTGGGCCTTGTGAACACAAGAGACATGTTTGCACGCGCCATCAAAGGTGGTTATGCAATCCCTGCTTTCAACTTCAACAACATGGAGCAGATGCAGGCCATCATCCAAGCTTCAGTAGAAACCAAGTCACCGGTCATCCTGCAAGTGTCAAAAGGTGCACGTAACTACGCCAACCAGACCTTGCTCCGCTACATGGCTGAAGGTGCCGTTCAATATGCCAAGGAACTGGGATGTGAACATCCTGAAATCGTGCTCCACCTCGACCACGGAGATTCGTTCGAACTCTGCAAGAGCTGCGTGGACCTGGGCTTCTCTTCCGTCATGATCGATGGTTCACACCTGCCGTATGACGAGAATGTGGAACTGACCCGTCGCGTGGTGGAATACGCACACAAGTATGATGTCACCGTAGAAGGTGAGCTGGGCGTGCTTGCCGGTGTGGAAGACGAGGTGGTTGCCGAGCATCACACTTACACCCGTCCTGAGGAAGTGGTTGACTTCACCACGAAGACCGGTTGCGACAGCTTGGCTATCTCCATCGGTACCTCACACGGTGCATACAAGTTCAAACCCGAGCAGTGCCACGTTGACCCTGCTACCGGACGTCTCGTTCCTCCTCCCTTGGCATTCGACGTACTCGACGGTGTCATGAAGGAGTTGCCGGGCTTCCCCATCGTGCTCCACGGTTCTTCTTCCGTTCCCCAGGAATATGTTGACATGATCAACCAGTTCGGTGGCAAGCTCGAAGCAGCCATCGGTATCCCCGAAGACGAGCTCCGCAAGGCAGCCAAGTCTGCAGTTTGCAAGATCAACATAGACTCCGACAGCCGTCTGGCGATGACTGCTGCCATCCGCAAGGTATTGGCTGAGAAACCTGCCGAGTTTGACCCGCGCAAGTACCTCGGTCCGGCTCGTGACGAGATGAAGAAGCTCTACATGCACAAGATCGTGAATGTGTTGGGCTCTAACGACAAATTGGCGAAGTAACAATTTAATTTCCAAGCCTCTCCCGATTCCTTCCCTGCGGAGGAACGTGTATAGATAAGGGCGCGAATCAGGCAGAACCGTGAACGGTCTGCGTGGTTCGCGCCTTTGTTTTCTGCCAGGTTTATTCCTGTTTGTATGATGTTTGAATATAATGTGTCATAAATTCGGTCTTTTGTGACAGAATCCTGCAATGACGTCCAATAATAAATAATGTAGGGGCGACCCGACCGGTCGCCCCTACATTCGATTACATTCCATCAACTTGTTTATCCGTTTGGGCTTCAGCTATCAAACCCCCTGTTTCGTCATTGTGCTCAACTGTTGAGGCAGGTAATGGGAACCACGAAAACCCCGTCGGGGCGGCGATAGGCGTATGGGCCGACGGCTGTCAGGACCATCAGGAAGGCAGGTTGGGGCATGCGGGTGTGGTCGATTGTTTCAGCCAGCTGTTTCATGGAGTCTGCCGCCTCTTCGATGGCTTTCTCTCCTCCCAATTTGATTTCAATCAAGGCATACGTCCTGTTGCGGCGGTGCAGGACCGTGTCACATTCCAGTCCGGAACTGTCGCGGTAATGATACAGACGTCCGTCCAGCACGTCTGCAAAAATACGGAGGTCACGGACGGCAAGGTCTTCAAAGAACAGTCCGAAAGACTCCAGGTCATTCATCAGGTCTTTGGGACCCAGGCCCAAGGCTGCCGTGCCGATGCTCGGGTCCACAAAGTGGCGGGTGTCACTCGTACGGATTGCCGCCTTGCTGCGTATATTCGGATTCCATGCCTCCAGGTCCTCAATGACGAACAGCCGTTTGAGTGCCTTGATGTAATCCGCCATCGTGTCTTCATCCAACGTCTGCGAATCATTGGACAACATGTCCGCTTTGATGGTTGCATAAGAGACCTGTTGGGAAATGTGCCGGGCATACGAACGCAGGAGCAGGCGTGCCCGGTCTGCATTCCGTTTGACACCATCGACGCGTTGGATGTCCCTTTCCACGACCGAATCGAAATAATCCAGTGCCTGGTCCAAGGCAATCTCACCCTCCAGCAAGGTGGCTTGCGGCCATCCCCCACGGCAGGTATAGTAGGCAATATCCTCCAGTCCCTTCTGATTGACTTGTGGCTTTAGAGGCTCACCTTCGAACAGTTTAGTCAGACTGACGCTGCCTGTCGACTCCCCCGATTCAAGCAGGCTCATGGGGCGCATCTTGATGCGTGCAAATCTGCCAGTCCCGCTGTGGATGGTACTTTCAGCATCTGGAAGGACCGATGAACCGGTCAGGATGAATTGCGAAAAGTCTCCCCGTCGGTCTACTTCGCTCCGTATGGTATCCCATAGCGGTGGAATGGTTTGCCATTCGTCTATCAAGCGTGGTGTATCTCCTTCCAGCAAGGTGATAGGGCTGAGCTCCATCATTTGCAGACTTTGCCGCAGTACGTTGCTGTCTCCGAGATTGAGCATACTCTTGGCCTGCTGTTTGGCTGTTGTGGTTTTGCCGCACCATTTGGGGCCTTCAATCAGAACAGCACCCTTACCTGCCATTTTCCGTGCCAACAATTTATCTGCAATTCTAGGTTTATAGGCTACCATATTTAATTGTTCTTAGTCTTAGGCAAAGATATATCTTATGATTTTAATATCCAATGTTTTATTTATAAATTCGGTCATTTATGGTGATTTTGTTCGGTCGTTTGTAACGGTTTTGTTCGGTTATTTGTGACGATTTCGTTCGGTCATTTGTGATGATTTTGTTCGGTCATTTGTGAAGGAATCCTGCCATAGCGTCCAATAATAAACAATGTAGGGGCGACCGGTCTGGTCGCCCGGTCCAATCACGCCCGTCCAAATCACGCCTGTTCAAATCCATCCCAATCACACCTGTTCTCATTTCGTCCGTCCCACCATTTCCTCCCTTTCAATATTCCCATCCATTAAGAACAACTGCCCTTCGGCATGTGTATCGGGCGACCCGACCGGTCGCCCCTACATTTTTGGGGGATGATTGGACATCACATCGCTGGAAATTATCAGTTGTCAATCAAAATGCTGCTTTCTCTTGACAAATGCACGGAAAATGCCGTTTTCTCCTAACGTGTATTTAATGAAATACGGAGCAAATAGCGCGCAATTACAAAGGAAGGTTAATGAAAATGCCGGAAAAGGACTCTTATTTTAGAAAACTATACATTTAATTTTCGAAATACTTACATTTTGAGGCTCAAACAATATTGTTTCACATGCGAAACACAAGTGTTTGACGAGTCAAACAATATAGTTTGAAAATGATAATTAGCAGAGGAATGTTTTTTAGCAATTATAGATACGACACAGTGTGTATCGATTAGAGATGGTCAAATGTACGATGAATTTTAGACACCGAATTAATTTATACATAATTTAACCTTAAAATTTTTATGCTTCTTGAAAAAACGTCTGCCTGTTTTCCAAACGCCAGCTATTGCCTATTAGTTGTATGACTTCACTTCGCTCCAGCAACCGGTCCAAGATAGCAGCTGCCAGCACTTCGTCTTCCAGTCTTTTTGCCCAATCGGTCAACAGACGTTGCGAGGTGATGATGATGGACGTCTTACCGGTCAACTCATTCACCAGGCTGAATAGAAGCATTGTGTCTTCTTTTGATAAAGAACAGAGCATGATGTCGTCAATGGCAAGGATGTCTGCCGTGAGCAGACGCCTGTACATCCTTCCTGCTTTTTCGACGCTGTCCTTTAGACGAAGGCAGTTCATCAGTTCTGTCAGGGTGACCAGGTATCCCCTGCCACCCTGCCGTATCACATCCGCAACAAGTCCGGCGGCAAGGAATGTCTTACCGGTACCGGAACCTCCTTGTATGATGAGATTGTAAGCCTGACGCATCCATGCCAGGTCTCTCAGTTCCTTCAACTGTTTCTCTGTGATTCCGGATACGGCGTCTGTATCGTATAATTCCAGGGAATGACGTGCCGGCAGATGGGCTGCTGCCATCCTTCTCCCGTAGTCGCGTCCCTGCTTCTCGTGGGCATCCACTTCCAGTGCCGCAGCAAGGAACTCTGCATACGTGTATTTGTTCTCCTGGGCACGGTTTATCAGGCTGTCAAGCTCTTTGTCAAGGTGGTGGAGCCTGAGCCGGGATGCATACTCATGAATCAGTTCGTAGTGTTTCATTTCTGTCTGTTTCTTTTTGTTGGTTTGTATTAATAAACAATCTGTCGTATTGGTTCAGATGGTCTGTGAGACCATCAAGGAGTTCCTTGTTGTTTTCATACTTGCCATCCTTGATTGCCTCACACAGGCTGATTACAGTATTGGCGTTGTAAATATTCAAACTGGAACAGTTGGCTATTGCTTGCACCAGGACAGTCTTGTCATACAGGGAGGCTGCACGCAACAGCACTTTCAGGTTGTCCCTGTAATACCGGGGCTTGTCCTCCTTCATGGATTTCAGCCAGGTCCGCACAACGGGATTTCCACGGGTATGTTTCAGTAGCAGCTCGGTCTGTTCTTCCGAATATTCAGGGGTCCTGCCATGTAACGGGTCTTTCACGAACTGTCCTTTTCCGGGAATCACCCGGTGGCGGCAAATAAGCTTGCCGGTATCCTTGTTGAACACTTCAAGGTATCCATTGCTTTCCTGGAGCCAGACAAAGCTGTTCCCATCACGGTAGGTTCCCCAGGGCAGGCTGTAATAGTTGCCATGATAATACAGCGTGTTGTCCTTGTTCATCTTGTGTTTTTCCATCTCTTCGGGAGGACGGTGAGGAATGCCGTGATAAGGCAGCAGACAAGTCTGCTCCTGTTTGAATTCTTCTGCCGGAACCAGACGGGTGGTACCGTGTTCTTTCCCGTTTCCGGTACGGTCGAGCCAGGCAAGACCTTCCTGGTTGAGTGTTTCTATGTCGTGAAAGGTTCGCCCATAGAGGAAATTCTTTTTCACGTATTTCACGACATTCTCAATCTTGCCCTTCGATTCCGGATCTGCCTTCCGGCAAAATACCGGTTGGAAATGCTGTTCCTTGACAAATACATGAAATGCTTTTGTCAGGATGTAGTCTCCCAGGTTCTCACGATGGATAAAAATCTTGTCCTGGTCATAGATAATTTTCCTCGGTTTGCCTTGCCAGAACTGAAAGGCAAGTTCATGTGCATATATGGCTGTTTCAGTTCGAAATGGAGTCTTGCTGAAATAGACATACTTATACCTGGAGCGGGAAAGGACAATTGCGAAGAAATAGATTTTGATACTTATGCCATTTTCCTTCCTCATCCACGCTTCTCCAAAATCAACTTGGGCTTCCTGCCCATATGGGGTGTCAGGCAGCTTCTCGTAGATGCGCTTGGATGGAGGGACCTTGGGTATATTGTATTTCTTCCGGACTTTGCAGACATAATTATAGATTGTCTTGTTGGAGACCGAAGGCATCGACGGGTCATATTCCTTAATCCAGTCACCGACTTGTGCTGCTGAGAGTTCGGGATATTTACGAAGGGTTTCCTGCACATATTGCTCGTATTTCCTCAGCTTTTCCGGACGGTTCCCTCCGGGGGACGGACGGGACAGAAATTCCAACTCCGACATCTTGCAATATCGGATGACGGTGCTTCTGTGTATTCCCAATATCTGGGCTATTTGCGATTTCTTGAACCGCTTGGACAGCAAATGATGAATTTTATACCACATTATGATTCTTTCAGCTTCATATAATTTCATACTCCTATCATTATTAAGTTCCATTGGACAAAGATAGGAATATGTTTCATTGGGTTTCCTTTTTTCTACAACTGCTAATTCCATGAACAGCCGGAAATGGTTCATCCATGATTGCATGGACTTTCACCTTCGTTTTCCTTATGGTTGTGGAGCGAATCAGCGTGCCTATCTTGATAATGGCACGGGTGGTCGTATGGACGGAGGTCTCCGACCATCGTATATGCCGGAGGGCATTGTAAGAGACGCCGACTTCTTCCGGTCTCAGTACCGAATAGATGGCGGACAGGCTTCCAAAGTAATAGTCTTTCTTCTCAAATATCAAATGTACATGCACTACTTTTGTCATAGGTATCTTTTTTCTTCAAATATACACAAATAATGACTATATGGCAATATTATCTAACTAAATATCCATATAATCATTATTTGTGTATTAATGTGTTTTTCCTGTACAGCGTCTTGTCGAATACGTAAGGTTTAAATAAATATTTACATATAATGAAACTCTGAACAGGCTTTCTTCTTTTGGGAGATTCTGGAACGGGGAAGCATGTTGCTTACCGACATCCTGCTTGCCCGAACGGTTGTTGCATGGCGGCTGTGAAACTTTTCAGCCAACTTCTGTGGATACCGTGCTCTCCATCCGGGACGACTGCCAGCCCTTTGCTTCAAGTTCCTCCAAACGGTCGTAAGGGATTACCGACGCCTGGACCAACATCTTCAGTCACTTGTAGCGCGTTAAACTTCCTTTCAGATGTTAAAAGGTGAAAGGGTGAAACCCTTGAAATGAACATGTGTATGCATGTGAGCAAGACGGACTCCCGTAGCACGGGACTCTTATCAACGCAAAGCGCTGATTATTTGAATAATATGAAATATCAATGCATACACGTGTAGGCATTCTTGTATGCGGATTTTTTCTTATCTATTTTATTATCAGATTAATACATGTCTTTGTAATTGTATGCATGATGTATGCGTCTTTATATAACAAATTGATAATCAGTTAGAAGCAACACATTAACACCAAGTCTAACAAAAACTGGCGCATACAAACTATTATATATATCTTTGAATCAACAATTTAAATGTATGCATATGAAGGAACAATCAACCAATTCTATTCGTATAACCAAAGCTTGTCAGTCCAAGTTGAAAAGATACAAGGGAAGCGAAACTTATAACGACTATATCGTCCGGATGATTACTTTCTTTGAACAGAACGGACAGGACCCAGGTGACCTGCCGGAGAACCGTCTGCCCCGACTGGAGAAGCGTGTGGAGGATATAATCAAGATTATCAAGAGTCAGGAACGGGATATCCTGCGTCCTTTACATGCCCGTATCATGGAACAGGGAGGCGGAGACAACAATGCCCCGGGGGTTGATATTCTGGTAAGTGAACTTGACAGATTGAAACAGGAGAACAAACGGCTGGAGAACCTGCTTTCCGTGCCTTCGGAACAGGGAGAGCCGGATAACCGACTCCGGGAACTGGTCGATACGCTCCGATATAACTGTGCGCCGGACAAGTTCAACAAGACAAAGGGTGGAGACCTCATCCTTCCGGCTAATTTCTTTGAGGTATTGATACGGTCATTGGAGGAGAGATATGTATTGTAAGGTTCATCATCCGGTGGGTACACCGGGCGTATCGGATAACAAGGGTACATGCCGCCAGTTGGTGGACTACCTCCGAAAAGAGGAAGAGGATGAGAGACCGTACTATGATACGTTCTTCTCACAGGTGAACGACTATGTGACGGCGGATACCGTGCTGCGGAGCATCGACAACAACCATCGGACATTGAAGAACCGGGATGACAAGTTCTACATGCTGACCGTGAATCCGGGCCGTCATGAGCTTGGATACCTGGTACGTAAAGTGACAGGCAGGGAGGTCTCGGAGTTCTCGGAACTGACTCCGGAGGAGCAGCAGAAGGTAATTGCAGAGCTGAAGGTCTACGCGCGTGGATGTATGGACGAGTATGCCCGGAACTTCTACAGGGAGCACATACGGGATGGTAGTGACCTGGTGTGGTTCGGGCGTGTGGAGACGGAACGGCGGTATAAGTCCGAGGATGAGAAGGATGTAAAGGAAGGTAGGGCGAAGGTAGGCGACCTGAAGCCGGGACTTCAGCTACATATACATATCATCGTTTCACGGATGGACCGGACACAGACGGTGTCGTTGTCGCCTCTGGCTAGGAGTCGGGGGAACAGGCAGGTACTGGACGGGAAAGAGGTGGTGGTCGGGTTTGACAGGAACGAATGGGCGAACCGGTGCGCGGGACTGTTCAATGAGCGGTATGGATACAAGCCGTGGTATGCACTGCCCCAGAGTTATGGAAAGAACGGGAAACAGATAGGGATGTTTGGACAGAGGTGGAGCATGCGGAATAGAATCCAGAATAAGGCGGTATCGGGAATGAAATGGCAGCTGCTGCATGGAGAGCTTCAGCAGGAGAGGAAGATGTATGCCAACATGGTCCGGACATACCGGTTTATCATCAACCCGAAGAGGGCGCTGCTGGCTGAACTGAAACAGGTCGGAAGACACCTGCTGGAATGATACAGCGGTGGTTCCGACCTGTCATTTTTCTTCTCTACCATAAATCAATTGAAAAATCGATATATAAATTAAGAACAGCGGCAAAGACAAGGATAAAACACGAGAACATCGTCCCCTATGGCGTTTTATGTGATGGACGAATTCAAGCGCGTAGGACTAACTAAGTTCCAACACACTGAAATCTCTTCCTTCATAAATATCTTTCCCCCCTGACTTTGCCACATCCTCTCCAGCAGACAATTACTCCGGAACAATTCTACGCTGTAGCAACATATTTCTTACGGCTGCATTGTTATCCACGTGCTCACGGGTAATCTGTTCCTGTCCGTGCAAATCTTTTTGTTGTACGTTCACGGAAGTCATTTCCGCAGCAAAATCCTTGGCTTTGATGCTGATTGTCGGAAGAAAATCAGCCAAAGGTCGTTTGTCGGGAGCACCTAATTTACGTTTCAATAATGCAGTGTCCAAATGGAATAAAGCCTTGTCGCCTTTGGAACGAATGATGCCGAATCCTTTGCTGTCTACCCCGCGTTCATATAGGATGCCCGACAAACGGTTTTCTGTTTCTGCCAATTTGTTACGTGCCATAACACGTTCATACTCCAATATTCTCTTCTGCACAAGTTCTGCCCGGCGTGTCTGTACCGCAAAATAGTTTTGTGCAAATGCCACTTGTGGTTTGCGCGGGTCTCCATTTTGGGCCACAAGGTAGCAGGCGTAGCGCGTCAGCATATAGTCATCTATCTCACGTTGAGCACCTGAACCAAGTATGACCATTTTCCCGACGTTGGGAAAATGGTCTTCGGGATTTTCACCAGCATTTAGGCAGGCTTCCTTTGCCTTGTCTATTACATTACTAAATCTCTCCCATTTGGCATAGTCCAACAGAGTAGAGAGTTCTCTTGCGCTCCAACATTCCACACCCTCATATTCGTTGGCGATGGATTCAAACTGGCGGAACAGTTCTATGATTTCTTCGGCTTTCATTGCTTTTTGATATTGTGGATTAATATTCTCTTATATACGGAATGCACAATTTCACCATTGGGACCAAGGTAATATGTCTTCTTTTTGTGTGGATATGGTCACGCTCTTGTTGCTGCTGCGTCCGGAGGTGCCGGTTTATCATCAACCCGAAGAGGGCGCTGCTGGCTGAACTGAAACAGGTCGGAAGACACCTGCTGGAATGATACAGCGGTGGTTCCGACCTGTCATTTTTCTTCTCTACCATAAATCAATTGAATAAGATTTGTATCTAATCTAAACTCTGTATGCTTGTCAGGAGGATGTGATGACGCCGGAGAGGATGTCTCTCACTTCCTGGAGTATCTTGCCCTGGTTGGCGGCAATTTCATTCGGTTTGATGGTGCGGACTATCGGGAGGTCACTTTCTTCCATCTGGAACATCTTCAGCTTGACCTTGAATTCCTTGATATTGGCACGGTTTGCGAAACCGATGAACTCACCGGGCTCCAACGCGCTGAAGTCCCTTCCCTGGTAAATGTCTTCTTTTTGTGTGGATATGGTCACGCTCTTGTTACTGCTGCGTCCGGAGGTGCCGGAACTGCGGCTCTTTCGCTCTTTTTCAGCTTTGCCGAAGAATGTAGGATAGTATTTCAGGGCTTCCACGTCGGTTGTGCGGCCGAAGAACACGTTACCGAAATTGGCTTCGATGGAGCTCCGGTCGTTCTTGCCGTACAGCTTCTCGACCTTGGCTCCGGACTGGGTCAGCAGGACAAAGGCTGCCTTGTATTCGCGCAGGACGGAGGGGAGACCTTCGAAGTCACGGACTTTGACAGTCGTCATTTCGTCCAGGAAATAGACGAACGGGACGCGGTTCTGCATGGAGAACTGACGGGAGGAGATGGACATGAGCATGCCGATGACCGGGGCATAGATGGAGTTCTTCGCAAAGTTGTTGCTCACGGCAAACATCTTCGGATTCTCGGGGTCGATAAGGTTGAAGTCAAACTCGTCTCCGGACAGGACATATGCAAGATTCTTGTCTGCGGCAAAGGTGGACAGGTAGTTGCACAGGGTCGAGATGTAGGAGGCTTGTGTCTTCTCCGAACCGGCAGCCTTCAGGTAAGCGCCTGCCATCATCGAGGAGAGGGAATTGCGTTGCAGGAAGGACTGCAGCTCTTCCAGAGAAGCGTCCATGATGAGCAGGACGATATGAGGAATGGTGCAGTATCTGCGGTATTCGTCCCAGAGGCGGAAGGCTACGCCGCGGAGAATGCCCAGGGCACCGGTGAACCATTCGTTTTCTTCGGATTTTGGAGGCAGGAAGGCACGGAGCATGTCTTCCATGAGCTGCATCAGCTCGGCTTCGTCCTGGACTGCCTTCAACGGGTTGAAACGGTAGGAACGGGCGGGGTTGTCGAAGTTGATGTAGTAGAACTTGTGGGGATAACCGTGCTTCAGCATCAGGTTGTAGGCGGTGCGGGTGTAATCGACGTCCTTGAAGTCATAGATGAAGCCGGCAAAGCCCTGGCGGATGTATTCCTCCAGCAGCCACTTGCCTACGCTCTTCGTCTTGCCTGAACCGGCTCCGCCATAGACAAGGAAATTGGAGAAGGGATAGGAGAACTCCAGGTGTGAACCGGAATAGCCGGACTTGACGGGAAGACGGATGGCATCGGCGGAGGAGGAACCGTGCCGTCGGATGGTGGCAAAAAATTCACGTCCGTAGTAGAAGACGGCAGAGACCAGGGCGGGAAGAAGCCACTGTCCGGACAACAGCCGGTAGGCGAGCATGGTCTCCAGTCCCATACCGGCAACGAACAGGCAGAAATTGGCAGTCCGGTTCCTTAGAGGTCGCATCAGACCGATGACTGCGGCCAGCAGGAAGAGGGCTGCCAATATGATATGCAACAAAAGAGACTCGGGTATCTTCATTGGTTTGGGTTTGGCTTATTGGGTTACATCTCCATACCGGCGGATTTGGTCAGGCTGTTGACGGTATTAACCGCCTTCAGGGCATAACCGGCAGGACCTTGGACAAGTGCAAAGAGTCCGCTTCGACCGCCCAGGGAGGTCTGTTTTCCGGACAGGAGTGACTTCCATTGTTCCTTGGTAATCTTGGAGGGAGTGATGCCGTGGCGGTACATGGAATCAACGGCGGCTGTCATATCTATCTTCCGGTTGTTACGGACCGCCAGGGCGCTGCCGTCGGCGAAACGGAAAACGGTGTCAAAATGTCCGTATTCCATCGGCATCTTCCCTGCCGCTTTCAGCATGATATTGTATTCACGGACGGCTTTTGCCCAACGCTCCATGCCTTCAGAGCTTACGTTATAATAGTCAATGGAGCCTGCGGGGTTCTTGGCGAAACGTTGCAGGATCTCGCGCCGCCGTGTATCCAGGTAGGCTTCCGGATTGACCTTCACACCGGTTATCGTCTCGAAAGTGCGCAGCCGGGAGACGGAACCGCTTTCCCAGAGGTACTTGCGGTAATCACCAATCTGACTCTTGTCCTCGAAGACCTGATACTCGTAAGGCGTGTAGTCGGCAGGGGACGGCTCCGGCAGCCGGTCCGTCTCCGCATAGCAGAAGCTGGCCGCTTCCTTCAGGCTCTCTGCCGGTATGTTTTCCGGAAGTGGACCGAACTCCTGTTCAAGCGCTTTACGGTAGACGTCGGGGAATGGAGTGTACATGAACGGGAGGATGTACGGATTGCGTGCCACGGATTCCAGCTGTTTCTCCTTCAGCTTATCCATCAGTTCCTTGTTCTCGGAGACGGCGTCGACTGCTTCCTTGCAGGGGGTGTCGAGAAGCAGGATGGATTCGGGCATCCTGGAGACGGCCACCAGCTGGACTTCCGGTTCGAGGGTGTCCTTAAACATACGGATGGAGGAAGGGTCACGGCTGACGGCTGCCAGCTGGAGGGCTCGGCAAGGTGATTTAATCTGGTAGAGGGTCTCTGGGGACTTGTTGTATGCTTCCATCTGAAGTTCCGGTGACGGGTTGCGTACCAGTCCGATAAGCGAAGGCTCTCTCCGGACTGCTTCGATGTATGCCTGTTCCGTCACGATACTCCGGGCAGAGAGGTGTCTGAGGGCGGATGGTACGGCTTTGACAACAGCAACCTGGGCTTCTGCCGGAATATTGGCATATTGCTCCAGGATGGCAGGGGATTTGGAGACAAGGGCAGCCCAGGCTCTTGGTGTCAGGCTGTTCTTGTCCAGCCTGCCCAGGGCTTGAACCGGGTAAGCACGGATGGCAGCCAGCATGGAGCTTTCTGTCCGGAGGGTGGACAGCTCGTGTTCGGGTAGAGCCCGGGTGCGGATCCGGAACAACTGGACCTGTTCTTGTATCCATTCTTTCAGATTTTTTTCCATACTCTTCTATTTTATAGGTGTTACATTTCCATGCCTGCGGACCTGGTCAGGCTGTTGACCGTGTTGACCGCCTTCAGGACATACCCCACAGGGGCTTTGGCTAACATGAAGAACTTCCCGGAACTGCTGCCCAGGGCAGTTCTTCTTCCTTTCAGCAGAGAACTCCATTGCTCATTCGTGACCTCCCCAGGGTCGATGCCGGAGGTCTTCACGGCGGCAAGGACTTCACTCCGTATTCCAGGAATGTCAGCCACGGTGGCTTTCTTCAGGTCAACACCGTCACGACCAATATTTGTCCCTTTAATAATCTCGGGAATAGCATTTCCCTTAACTTGTTGGTTAGAGATTCTGCTATCCGGCAATACTTCATACTTGTGGTTCGGTTCTCTCAAAAGTCCATACTCACTGGCACTCCTTGTATAATTACCCTCAATGTTTACCACGTCAAGTAGAATTATATCACCAACTTTGTTCAGATTGTCCTTCAAGTTCTGGTATGCAACAATCTTAGACTCTTCTGTTATGAAGTCACCGTAAAGTATAGCAGACTCTCCACCAAACTGAATGACGCGCTCGGATATGTATCGAGCAATATCATCTGAGTTAACAGTCAGTTCAGTAAATGGGGTATGGATATTACCGACAATTCTTCCGGCGCGTGAAAGCACAATAAACGACATCTTTGCCCGGTCGCCCATGCGATGTGAGTTGAGGAACTGTGCTACATCCTGTGGTCCTACTACTAGAGGCTGTGCCATAGGGTCGTAGTCAGAGGCGAAAATCTGCTTATCCAGTGTATGAACGGTCAGCGGAATTTCATTTTCTGGTATCCGCTTTTGTCCGACACCTGACTTGTTATCAGTGTCGAATGTACCGTATTTACCGGTCTTCAGGTTTATGATTACTCCATACACCGGGACTTTGGATATGCCGGCAATCTTTCTGAGCATCTGAACGTCCTGCGGTGAACACATTAGGTTACCGCTCGGGTGATTATGTACAAAATATACCTGGTCAGGATTTATGCGGCTATATGCAAGCGAAGCGGTCGGAACATCAACCATTGTGCCAGTAAATGTTCCCATGCCGAGTTCAATGACAGTCGGTTTTCCTTCCTTGACGAGTACGACAAAGGAATGTTCCTTTGCCGCATCTTCGAGAGATGAGAATATAAACGCAACATCATCGGCACTCTCAATCTTCTCTCCGCTTGTAAAATTGAAAGAACCTGTCTCTCTGAACACGCGCTCAACAACGCTAAACTCACCGGACTCTTCATCTAATCGACTATTATACCGATAGAGGGCTGTATCTCCTTGCCGTTGTAGGTTATGGGGTCCGCTCCGCATACTGACTTCATCACTTCCTGCGTTTTCTCCGCTGGAGTCAAAGTTGGATAATTCACCGTAGCTTTCAGCTCTTTCGGAGGAGTAGTTGATTGTTTTTCCATCTTTTGTTTCATATTTGCTTGTAAATTTAGAATTATAAGAATCCATAGGCTCGCTCGATTCTTCTTCACTGACCTGTTCAGGTATGGCTGCGGATATGGAGCTAGCGATGTCGTAAGCATGGCTAAAGCCGGAAACTTGGGTCTCACCAAGTACCCGGGCATAGCTATATACTTGAGCGTTGCCGGAAACATAAGCACGATCGGAGACCAAAGCACTACCAAAAATCTGAGCATTGTCTGTGACTTGAACATCTCCGGAAACACGTGCCTTGTCAAAAACCTTAGCGTCGCCGGAGATTTGAGCATAACCGGCAATGGTTGCATTACCGTAGACTTGTGCGTTGCCGGAAACACTAGCCCTGTCGTATACATGTGCGTGACCGGAAATCTTGGCATTATCAGTCACTTTGGCATGGTCGAAGACTTGGGCATCCCCATAGACTTGTGCGTTGCCGGAAATCCAAGAATCACCGAAATGACTGAGATTGGATTCTTTCTCAATGAATCCTCCTAAATCACCGGTTTTCACATTGCCACAATCACGGAGAGCACGGATCTGATGAAGCTTGACACCCTCGACTATGCGAATAGTGTCAGTCAATTCGTACTTTAATGGTCTTTCCATAATCCAATCAGTTCCTTGTTATACAATCACATTTCCATGCCTGCGGACCTGGTCAGGCTGTTGACTGCATTGACAGCCTTCAGGGTATAGCCCACAGGGGCTTTGGCTAACATGAAGAGCTTCCCGGAGCTGCTGCCCAGGGTAGTCTGTCTTCCTTTCAGAAGAGAACTCCATTGCTCATTCGTGACCTTCCCGGGGTCGATGCCGGAGGTCTTCACGGCGGTAAGGACCTCTTCGCTGACCTGTTCAGGGATGGCTGCGGAGGTCGTGGTCAGGTTGGCTTCAAGCTTCTCTTCTATCGTCTTGCAGGCTTTTCCAACGTCTCCCAGCAGGGGCATGATGTCCTTGGGATTGTCAGAAATGACCGACAGCCAGCTCTTCATGTATTGGGCATTCTCCTCGCGTGGATGGAGGAACAAACCCATGTCGCGGCCGACGACGGCAGAGGAAAACTCTGCAACAAGTTCTTCCCGGGCGTATTTCGCGCTTCCGAATATGCCGAACTCGCGTCCCAGACCGGGACCGGTGGAATGCGCCATCTCATGCAGAGCGGTCATGTAGAACTCCTTGCGGTTGATGAACTGTTCGGGAAGGGGCAACACAATCTTGTTCTCCATGGGACTGAAATAGGCGCTGTCCTGGTGGATGGTCTCGATGGGACAAAGCCAGCGGTCCTTGACGATGGTGGCATCAAGCGTGGGATGGTGAAAGGTTCCGTCATGGACAAAGGGGGCTTCAGGTTGCAGACGGGATACCAAGGTCTCCCACTTCTGCGGGAATTTTTCCTTGAAATTGGTCTGCTCGATGTTGAATACCGTGTATGTCTTCTGGAACGGGATTACCTTATACTGTGCCTGCTCTTGCTTGTCCAGGAGCTTGTATGCACTGTATTCGATTCTCCGGCCTGTATCCATATGCTTGACGACCATGTCGTAATACACGACGGGAAAGCCCGTACTTCCCTTGGTGACCATGACACCGGCAGATTTAGCCTGGTTGAACGTCAGGAACACCGGGAGGGAGTACCGGTACTTGTCCATCATGCAGTAGAGCAATAACCGGTTGATACTATGATACGCCCTGCCACTCAGGTTCTGCGGGACGCCGACGGTTCCCTGCGTAAACCAGGGCTTTTTCCAATCGGAGACACAGACTTCCCTGATCTTTTCGACCATCAGCGCGGCAAAGCGTTCAAGATTCTTGTCGGTTATCATGACTCTGCCTTGTCTTCGTACAACATCTCTTCGTAGAGGGTGAGCCACCGCATGGCGTCTGCTTCAGTAGGCTCTTCAATGCCTTCATCGTGCATCGAGGAGAGGAAACGGTCTTTCAGGTCTTCCTGAGCTAAAACGTAGTCCAGCATGGTCTTCTTGCCGAACTGTACTTCCATCATAAGCTGTTCGTTGTTCATGATTTATAAGATTTAGGAATATTAATTTTGCAAATATAGCCGGAGGCGTGGCAACGACATTGCCACTTACAAATTATTTTTCTTCGACCACCAAAAAAAGATAGAAGTGAGGAAAAATATGGGTGTGCTGGGACTGGAGTACCCCGGATTATCCGGGATGACTGTCTCTGTGCTGCTTGATGAGCCGACATATCCAGGCTGACAGGTTTCGTGGTTTCACACGCGCAATATAAGCGGCGGATTCTTCGTCGAATACAATCTTCCGTACATAGGCTTGCCGGGGTCTGCGTTTGACACCGGCATTGTCCAGAATGCGGTATAACGTTTGTGCAGAACGGATTCCGGTGAGCTCCATGATTTCCTTAACTGTGTAGTCTCCTGCCTCATAGAGACGGATACACTCTTTCCTTTTATCCTCTTTTATCATGCCAACACGAAATCACATTACATATTTTTCCCGTGAGGATGGCGAGATAAAATGAACCCGCAATACATAACACACCAACGAACGGACTGCGCTGGTTTAGCCCAAAGCAAAATGGACTCATGATAATTGCCGATATCAATAAGTCTTTAAGCCAAAGGAGTGGATATTTCCATAGTGAGACGTCAGCCGATTCCAACCAGTTGTTAGTGGCTGAGAGGAGTGTTACAATTGGAATCATAACCCCCATAACCAAAATTCCATTTTCCCCAAAAAGGGTTACAAAAAGAGTCTGTAATTCCATAATTCAAGTCTTATTGCGTTTGTTATCGTTTGTCCAGAAGAATGTTCCCGTCCTCCCAGTCCAGGTAACGGCAGAACCACTCTGCCGTCGGTTTCAATATGCTCTCGACAATCATGCCACGGTCAGCTTGCGGGTCCAGCGTGGCGCAATAGTGGAGCCCGGCGACGAACCGTTCCTCTACGCCCAGGACGCTGGAGTAGGTAAACTCATAGCTCAGTACACCCTCATTAAACGCCATCAGCTTGTCCTCCTCGATTATTTCCACGATGCTCGCCGAACGGATGTGGAGGATTACGTAGCGGTCGTCCAGTTCACTGTCGCCCTCCCAGCTTTCGAGGAAGGCGAACTCCGGGAGGGTAAGATTTCTCAGCTTCATGCTCATTTCATTTGTCAAGGTCTGCCACGACACCAAGGCGGTACATTATTGAATTATCATCGTCACAGAAGTCGGCCGTATACCGGGGCGTCGTGAAGGCTTCGCGGTCGTCGCCCATGACAAACAGCTGCCCCTCGTCGAGCGTGTGGACAATTTCGGCCGCGGCATTCATTTCGCGGATGAAGGCTTCACGGTCGTCCTCATCAAGCCCGTCGGCCGCTCCTTCAATATTGTCCTTGAAGAGCTGGTAATCGCCGGACTCGTAGCACAGCGCACCGCGGTTTGTCCAGAAGTCCGCCATGTCGTAACCGGCATCCATACTACCCTCGACCGTCCAGAGGTCTGCACCCGCACGCCTCGAGAGTGACACGACGTAGCCGCCGGACTGCTTGGCTGCTTCTGCCGCCTGTTCGTAGCTGGTAAATCCCGCGAGCGCAATGCCCGTGCGGAGGTTCAGGACTTGGAGGTTCATTTCGTTTGCGAGGGTGTTGATGGAAGTTTTCATAATGGTATATTTTTATGGAGGATTAGAAACTTGGATAGAATGCCCGTCAAGCCGATAGCACAGCCTATGGTTCAGAGTTTGACGAGGGTCACTTTGCCGTTCTTGTTCACCCGAATTACGCGGACGGCTACCGGCTCACCATTGGGAACTTCGCGGCATACAGTCATGCCGTCATAGCTGGCGCGGGACTCTTCACTCATGTCTTCAACGTGCCATCTCACAGCGTTCAGAGTATCGTAGCGGTTGTCGTTGTCTAAGTCGATGAAATAGGAAGTTTTCATAATGCTATGTTTTGAGGTTTGACTTGTTTTATTCTTGATTACTCCGTAAAGGTATGAATTATATATGATAAATCAAAATATAATGGTCAATTTATTCTTGTTTTAACTATAATTAAACATCAACTCTGCTTGGGTTCCTCAGTGACCTCTGAAAAGAAGACAGAATATTACACTTGTAAATATTTATTCTTCCTGGGCTACTCCTCCTTCAGGCAATAATTATATTATTTAATACCGACTTTTTGTCTTTCATATATTGTCACTTTTTCTTCTTTTAATGTGACTTTTTCTTCTAATATTCAGCTAATTATATTTGCATATTTCAATGATATATTGTATCTTTACAACATCTTAATAAAGCAATTATGAATGACAATAGAAAGACATCGACACTGAATCTGGATGACGCAACCAGAAAAGGATTGAGACTGTTTGCCGCGGAGCACGGACTACGCGGAATGAGTACGGTCATAACTGCCATCCTTGACCGTTTCAAGGACGAGAGCGGAGAATTGGACAGGAGGAAGATTCAAAGCTTCCTGGATGGTAAATCGGGAGAATTAAAATAGTATCAACAACCAGCCATTTCAAGTTATGGAGACATTTAAATACATTAGTTGTGTGGTATGCCTGGGAATGTTCCTGGCATGTTCCAATGATGAACCGGTGATAAATGAACCGCCGGTAGTGACACCGAACGAAAAGCCTGCGGAGGCGAAGGACATCATGCTCGCCGTCAACCCCTCTCTTGAAGGGATGAAGACAAGGGCTATTGTGGAAGCGTTCCAAGCCGGACATACGATGGGCGTGTTCGCCAGGGACAACGGCGGAGGTGCCGTCAGCTCGAACGTCAGCTTTGCCTATGACGGGAACGAATGGAAGGCAGGCGGCAACGCACCGGTCAAGGGCGACATGAACGTCACGGCGTACTTCCCTTACAGCGCATCGGTGACGGATTGCCGGGAGATTCCCGTGGACCTTACCCGGCAGGAGGATTGCCTGTACGGGACGGCAAGGGTAACGAAGCAGGTGCCCACGGCAGCACTCACGATGAAGCACGCCCTGAGTCTCGTGCGTATCAAGGTCATGAAGGACGAATACATGGGACAGGGAAAGGTGGAGAACGTCACCATCTCGGGCATAAGGACCCGGGGACGGCTCGATGCCACAGACGGCAGCGTGGTCCAGGAAGGGAACGCGGGTAGCATCCCGGCAGGTGGAAACTACCTCCTCAACGATGCATCACCGGTGATGAACGAGGCGGTCGTGTTCCCGACAGTCTCCTGCTATGGCTATACGGTGAGCTTTGACGTGGACGGTCACCGGTGCAGCTACGAGATTCCGGCAAAGCACGAGTGGAAAGCCGGGTATATCTACACCTATACGTTCAACCTGAAGGGTATGTACAACGCCCCGGTATACATGGAGGATGTGCCCATCGATGTGGAGTACTGGGGAAAGTACGGCAAGACGGACGAGATTCAGATACGGGAGTGTGGAGAGGATGAAGTGACGATTCGACCGAACTATACTAGATATGGTTATGACTGTTACCAGAATGAGGGCAAGCTATTCGGAGTTGCATGGACCGGATGGTGTTCTTTCGAGGGCAAGCTCCGCTTTGTCCTGATGCAGAACGGACGGATTGTCGAGCAATACCAGCCGATTGACATCCAGGTAGAGTCTGGACAATGGGATGGAAAATGTATCCAATGCTATGTGACCGTATCTCCCGGGATGTATGAATTGGTCCCGCTTTTTCAAAAGAAGGGAGAAAGCTTGTGGTTTATGGCAGTGGATTATGAAAACGGTAGCACGCAGGAAGAATGGATGTACGAGGTACTTCCTCCGGCACCGGATAACCTGCCTGCGCTCCGGATGATGCAAGTCGAGGGTAGAGAGTATAACTCATTCCTGGTAGACAGGGTTCCGGATGGTTCTCCTTGGAACTTGATTTATACCATTTCCAACAAAGGGGAAGGTGCCCTACGTGGTGAGATTCAGGCACGTTGGGAGCGTGAGTTCAAGTTGAAGTCTAACTCTTACCGTCCAAGTACTAAATACTCTAAGGGGACTGAAAATGACATTGAGTGGAATGATGTTGTCGGTCAGACACAAATAGAAATCCCAAGTGGTACAAGGTTTTGGAAGGGTAAAATGGGAATTCTTATCCCGAAGGGACGGCTAGAACCCAAACATAATGGAGTAGGATATGCTGGAGGTATATTACACTTATATTGGCGAGCTGAAGGAAGCGATAGATGGATACTGCTCCGCCAAGATGCAGACTTTCTGTTTAACAGAAATTTTGACGGCGGTATTTATTCTTTATTGGACAATACAACAAATCATTTAGACCTTTCCCTGTATAGTTGGAGATAAGTAAATATCCCCTGTCGCAATTAACGGCAGGGGATGTTTTAATAGTAGTATGCGATTAGTTTATAGGTTTTCCAAATTTACAGTGTATAAGAACTTTGGAGTTACTATCGGCCGTGAAGGTCACAGTCCATCCGTGTGAGTTGGCAATGATATTACCACGTCCGTTATTGCCCCAGACTGTTATGTCATCGACTTGGGCTGTTGGGTACAGTTGACCACCGTCCTTGATGGAACCAGGATTCACACGAACTGTGACATTAGCTCCCTTTTCCACCTGGAAGCTTCCTTTCGCACCATCGAATTGTCTATTAACATGATTGGTATTGTCAATCACATTGACGAAAGCACCGAATTGCAAGTTGAATGACAGATTGATTGTGACGTATTCCTTCTTGACAAATCGGGCAGAAATCTTCGTGTTGGCATGCTTCATGGTAATCAGCGTGCTGGCACTTCTGAAATCATCAATCACTACATCTCCTTCCAAAACATTCCATCCGACAAATTTATATCCTTCTGAAGGAACTGCTTGAATGAACCATTTTTCTCCACTGTATATTTTCTTGGAATGTTCTCTAAAGAATGACATTCCATCAAGTGAAATCATTCCTCCTTCGGAAGGGTCAGCCTGTACGGTCAACGTCAGCTGCTGTTTCTTCTTGAAGCCGCAATGGAAGAGGTGGTCTTTGCCATCCAATCTTACCTCAAAAGATGACGAGTCACTTTTAGCATAATCATACTTCTTTGGCTCTTCCTGTGGACCTCCATAAAAATAGTCCACTTCATAGCCTTCATCCGGATGGGCTGAAACAATAGGCTTCTCACTTAAATCATACAGCCCAGCACCGGTTGCGTATCCTCCTTCAAAATACACTTTCGTCCCT
>OJKC01000522.1_pt1 | contig 31755 bp, 30 predicted proteins | sample 1596401 | NCBI WGS metagenome assembly OJKC01 (sample SAMEA4350162, study PRJEB24818) | metagenome | biome: human; feature: gut; material: faeces | place: Denmark | collected 2013-09 | reverse complement strand
TTACGCCATTTTTGCCCTATTAAAAGAACGGTGTGGAAGTTTGCAAAAGTAACGTCCGCAAAAAACGCCATTTTTGCCGTTTTTCAATTTTTAGTCGTTTTTGCGGAACTTACCTTTACTTTTGAGCAAAAAGAAAAAAGTTTGTCATTAGCCGAAATTTCACAAAAAAATTTATAAAAACAGCTTGACAAATCACGAATCGCGTGCTATCGTATTGATACGACGAAAGAAAATCGGAGGTGGAACTTATGAACAAAGCAAAAGTGGTGCAAAAAGCGGAAGCCGGAGAGGGCTTGACCGTGGCGGAAATCAAGGTTTATCAGAAAGCCGTTAAACCGGAAAAGCAGGTTTACGGTAACTACGGAACGCTTGCGAAACAGTATCTCGAAGACAAAGGAATCGATTGGACGATTGCAAATCTTCCAGAATATCTGCACGGCGTAGATAAAGCCGCCGACGAACTTTACGAAGCGTTGTATGAAAAATTCTCGAAAGAAGAGCGTTTCAAAAAGTCGGAGGATTTTATGGAAAATCTGAAACGGCAAACGGAAATGCAAAGGCTTATCGAAGAAGAAATCTTAAACGAAATCGTATATGTAAAATAACGGAGGTATCGGTATGAAAGCATTAAAAATCGTAGGAACAGTTGGCAGATTTGCATTGGCAGGTGTACTTATTGCAGGGCATTTCGCAATGAACATCATAGGTGCGTTGATTTGTGCCATTACTTCACAAGGCTAATACGGAGGTTTTTATGGAAAAGAAAGAAACAACGCCGCGCAGAGCGGCAAGAAGAAGTTACGAGGAACGCAACAAAGATAAGCGCAAGCAGACGAGCGGAAATTTCGGAACGATGATCCCGCGGGATTTATATGAGGAAATCAACGAATTTTTGGCAAAGAACCATATCACGAAAGTGCAGTTGATCTTCGCCGGCTACGAAGCCTTGAAAGCGGAAGTCGAGAAAGAAAATAAGAAATAATTAAATATAAATCGGTATGTCGAAAGGCATAGACGTGAAAAACCAATCAATCAAAATTGATGGAGCGTAAGCGTTTATGCCTTGATATAACCGAATACTGTTTTCTTGCGCTTCATTGTAAGGGAGGACTTAAATGGAAGCGGAAGAGAACGGTGCGAATAATGAATTATTATATCTTTCGGCGTGGAGTATTATGAGAAAAGCCTATAAAGCAGGGAATATCGAGTATTCCGTGTTGAAAGAATTGAACGAAAGAGTAGCAAAAAGGCTGTCGGTGCGAGTAATAAGTTTAAGGGACGTAAGAAAATGAGTTTGGCAAATGATTATAAAGGTGTATCCGATAGGGTAACGGTAATTGCGGCAACCGCCGGGAATAAAACGGATAAAATACGCGTTGCTGCATATTGCCGCGTGTCTACGGATAAGACCGATCAGGTCAACTCGTTTCTAACGCAAATGCGGTATTACACCGATTACATAAAGTCAAACCCGAAGATGATACTCATTGATATTTATGCCGATGAGGGCATCAGCGGCACGTTGATGGATAAAAGAGACGAGTTTAAAAGGCTGCTTAGAGACTGCAAAAACAGGAAAATAGACCGTGTGCTTGTAAAAAGCGTCACGAGGTTTGCAAGAAATTCGTTGGAGTGTATAGAAGCGGTAAGAGAATTAAAATCTTACGGAGTGAGCGTGTTTTTTGAAAACGATAAAATCGATACGGAAAACATGAATTCCGAAATGCTGCTTTACATAAAGAGTGCGTTTGCTCAGAATGAATCGATGTCTTTATCGAAACGTATGGTTCAGTCTATCCGAATGCGGATGGAAGAGGGAACGTATAAACTCGGCATTGCGCCATACGGGTATAAACTTGTAGAAGGAGAGCTTGTTATAGAACCGGACGAAGCGCGAAACATCCGAAAAATCTTTGATTTGTATTTGTCCGGAATTGGCGCAAATGCGATAGTAAAATATATGCAAGCGCACGAAACCGGGGATATGCTATGGAATATCGGTAGAATAAATTATGTTTTAGAGAATGAGCGGTATACGGGTAATATGATTATGGGGAAGACCTATACGCCGAACGTTTTACCGTTACGAAATCGTCCGAACAAAGGGCAGATGGACAGCTTTTATTATTCCGATACGCACGAAGGCATTATAACGAAAGAAGAGTTCGACAAGGTTAAAGAAATCAAGAAAATGCGACAGAAAACATTTTGTCGCGGGGCAAAAGAAAAGGAATTCTTCTCTGGAAAGATAAAATGCCGGCATTGCGGCTGGGCATACCGTCCTATCGTCAGAAACGATAAAATGCTTTGGAGTTGTTCAAAAAAAGGCTTGAGTATTGATGTCTGTCATACGCCGAACAGGTCGAACGAGCAGATAGAAAGGGCGTTTGTTTCGATGTATAACAAGGTGAGACAGAACGAGAAAAGTCTTATCGATGAAACCATTGCCCAATTACAGATGCTGAAGATAAGAATAAATCGCGGAAACGATGAAATCATGCAAATCGATAAAGATATTTCTGTTTTAAGCGCACAGGAGAGTTTGTTTACTACTCTTTATTCCGAGAACTCGTTTAACGAGGATCTATACTTTGAGAAAACGGATACGATTAAAAAGAAAATATCCGAATTGAAAACGCGACGGGCGCATTTGGTGAGCGAGGACGACGATGAACGCTGCATAGAAAGGCTGAGAGAGCTTAAAAGAAATCTTCAGCAATTTCCTGTGGGGATAACCGAATTCGATAAAGGTATTTTCAATGGAATAATCAAGCAGATTTATATAGAAGAAAGCGGTGCAATCACTTTTGTATTAAAGGGAGATTTAGAGTTCAGCGCGGAGGTGTGAAATGGCAAATAGAATGATTAGTTTCGGATACGGGATAGACGGGAATAAAATTTGCGTTATAGATCGGGAAGCCGTTGTGGTGCGCGAAATATTCGAGAAATATGCCGCAGGGAAACTGTTACAGGAAATAGCCGATGAACTAACCGCGCGTAACGTGGATTTTTTTCAAGGAAACTGTAATTGGAATAAAAATCGCGTTTCAAGGATAATCGAAAACAAAAAGTATATCGGAGCGGATGATTATCCGCCGATAGTCGGGAACGATTTGTTTCAAAGTGCGTATGGCTTAAAAAACACGAAAGGTTTTAAGAAAGAGCATTTTTCGGGAAATATAGAATATCTGAAAAAGAACATTGTTTGCGCCCAATGCGGAAAGTTGATGACAAGGCGAACGAAATGGCGGTCGAGAGAAAAGTGGATATGCGGAAACGGCTGTAAAAATGACGTCTATGTAGATGATGCATTGATTTTTGCCGAGTTTGGAAAAATATTTACAGCAATAAAAGACGATTCGTCGCTTTTGGATAATCGAAATTCAGGGAAAAGCAGTTCGTATAGTTTTGAGGAAATACAATGCAGAAACGAACTCCGTAAGATTATGGATGCGCCCGAACCCGATTTTAACAAAGGGAAAAATCTTATTTTTAAGTTGGCAAAGTTAAAATACAGTCATTGTAAAGAACGGGTGGACGATACAAGTAAGGAACAATTGCTCAGTGCGATAAAAGAAGAAACAGAGAGCGCTCCCGGTCTTGTAAGCGAAAATTTTTTGAACGAGTATGTTTCAAAATTACAAATAGAGCAAAACGGAAGTATAACCGTTACATTTATGAACGGAAGCGTTGTTTCAAGCGATATGGGAGGTGAAAAGTTCAGTGAATGCGGCAAAAAAGATCATAACGCGAATAGAAGCGGATCCGAAAAAGAAAGCGGCGAACGCAGAACTTTCGATACTCCGTACAGCGGCGTATTGTCGTGTGTCAACGGATAGTTCCGACCAGCTTGAAAGTTATAAAGCACAGGTCGCCTATTATACGGACGCTATCGCAAAAAATCCTAAATGGCGTTTTGCAGGGATTTATGCCGATGAAGGGCTGAGCGGTACCCAAGCGGCGAAAAGAGACGATTTTCTTCGCATGATCAAAGATTGCGAAAAAGGTAAAATCGACTATATCATAACGAAATCAGTTGCTCGTTTCGCAAGAAATACGGTAGATGCGCTCAAGTATGTTCGTAAACTTAAAGCACTTGGAATCGGGGTGTATTTTGAAGAGCAATGCCTTGATTCATTAAAATCCGAAAGCGAGTTGGCGTTAGGTATTTATAGTGTTTTGGCTCAAGCGGAAAGTGAAAATATCAGTGCAAACGTTCGTTGGGGAATACAGCGCAGAATGCAATCCGGAACGTTTAAGTTCAGATATAATCTTATAGGCTATAGAAAAGGCGAAGACGGTCAGCCGGAAATAGTCCCCGAGGAAGCTAAGTATGTAAAAGACGTCTTCGATATGTATTTAGACGGGAACAGCGTGGATCAAATCAAGGAATATCTCGATTCTGCGCCGATAAAAACAGCGACGGGCAATGATATTTGGAGTCGAAATGCTATTCGTAATATTTTAACGAACGAAAGATACGTCGGCGACATGTTATTGCAAAAAACGTATATAGAGAATTGTATTACAAAAAAGGCAAGAAAAAATCGCGGAGAGATGCCGAAATATCTTGTTTCAAACAATCACCCGGCGATAATAGATCGGGATACGTTCAAGCAAGTTCAGTCGGAAATGGCAAAGCGCCGTAGCAGACCGCGTGTGTCGGATAAAACGATTACGGCAAAGGGTAAGTTTAGCGGGAAATATCCCTTTTCGGATTTGCTTGTATGTGATTCATGCGGAAACCGTTACAGGCGTTGTATGTGGATTTCCGGCGGTAAGAAAAAAATCGTGTGGCGTTGTATTACGAGAATCGAGCATGGCGGTAAAGTGTGTGAATCTATATCTGTTGGTGATGAATTGATACATAAAGCGGTCTATAGGTCGATAAACGGGTATATTCAGAATAACAGCGGAGCGCTTGACATTGTTCTGTCGGAGTTATCAAAGCAATTCGGTGGCAATGATTATACGGATGATTTATGCAATATCGAAAGAAGCATAAACGAGCTGAATAAGCAAATGGAAGACGCCGCAATGATTGAAGTTAAACTTGCAGTTCCTACGGGATATTATGGTAAAAGCGGATATTGTTGTTACCCGGAATATAAGTTTGATTTACCTAAACTTTACGGATAAAATCAGCAGTATATTTCAAGTAATGAATTTGAATCAGAGTATGGGAACATCGAAACATAGTAAAATTAAAAGAGAGATGCGACGGTAATGTTGCGTCTCTCTTTTAATTTAAAAAAGGTCTAACGAATTGATAGCTGGCAATGGCGTTTTTTAATTTCCTGATTTTTAAAAAAAATGGCATAAAATTGCTGATATACTTTTTATAGGTGAACAAAATGACGGCAAAAGAAAAAGTTTGTATTCTTAAAAATATTACCGATAACGAACTCCTCGTAAAAAGAATAAATGACTATGCGATGCGCTTTATGAGGGAAGAGAAGATTTATGATTATTTTTTCAGTTGTCCGATATACGGGATGGACGGAGAATTGATAGATTTGGAGTTTCGGAGGAAAGAAAGCGGGGATTTAGTTTACTGCGGCTATAATCTAAAAATTTATCTTCAGACGAATGGAGAATTAATATTTGAACAGGAATGCGGTATCTTCAAAGTTAAGTTAATAGACCGAAAATTTTTAACTTTATCTGATGGGAAACTGATTTTTGAAAATTGTATTATTGAGCCGACCTATAACGGAGTGATGATTAAACACAAAGGAGAAGAATGCCGCTTCAAAATAGAAACAGACAACGAAAAAAGGATTGAGGATAAAGAAGGAACTGTGCTTCTAAGCGGCGACCATATGGATACTTTTGCAATGATAACCGGATTAGTCGGTTTTGTCGGAGGAAAGGTTATTGAGTGCAGACCAAGGGTTCAACGCTATTCGAAAATAGAATTTTATATAAATGTTTGCAGCCCGAATGCTACTGATATCAGTTTTGAAATATCTGCATATTGCCCTAAATTTATTTCTGACACGGTAATAAAGCAAGAAGATTGTAACTTTTCGGGACCGTTTTCGGGAATTTGCTGTTCTTACAAAGATAAAGAAAAGCGCTTGTTATTTAGACCGACCAATACTTTGACGCGTTACTTGAAAAATGAACAGAACAAAAGTATTGTGTTGTATCTTCCTAAATTATATGGTGAAAAATTTGTTATTAACAAGCTATTGAATTCGTGGTGCAGTTTTCGGACAACATGGCAGGATTGTCCGATGTATGAAGATCGAGCGCTTCGCTATACGAGCGACGGCAATAATATTACAATAGACCTTACGCAAGAATACGGAAAAAATGCTGTGGCCGGTTATGGATTTATGTTGCGAAGGCAAAGCGAAGGTGAGCATATTGCGGTTTCAACGGGGGATAGTCTTTATTTCCCGTATATTATAGAAATAAAATAAAAAGAGGTGTAACATGGAAAAAAATCAAAATTACAAAGAGTCAGCAAGCAGAAGTATCGACGGATAACGTTTGTTCCGTTAATCGTGAAGAAAAAGTTTTGTCCGAAATTCCTCGGCGTAAGCCAAAGAGTCAATTGGAGGAAGTTTGTCGAGGGAGCAACTACAGGACATACAAAAAGAATGACGGCGGTTATCGGACAAAAATTTATAATCAGCCGATCAATTATTTTGACGAACGCACAAAGAGTTATCGCCGATATGAAAATCAGCTTATAAAAACAAAGCGCTGCGAGGGAGAAATAGATTTTAACGGTTATGAAAATACTTCCGGGGATTTTTGCGTACGGTTTGCGGAACAGATTTCGGACGGGGTTATTTTTACCGTTAAAAAGGGGAAGTATTCTGTATCTCTTCTGCCGTATCATCAGGTAATGAGTCAATCCGAAATCATCAATGACGAAAGCGGACAAAAGCTGATATTTAAAGAATATATCAGGGGTGTTGATTTGGAGTATACGCTTTCAGAGGGGAGAATTAAAGAAAATATTCTTGTTCATGACAGAACTTCGGAAAGTACAATTAAATTCATTTTAAAGATTCACAATTTAACAATGGGACTTGACGCAGGAGGGCAGACTCTGAATTTTAAGTCGGAAGACGATAACGAGGTGATTTTCAGAATTCCCGCGCCGAGCATGAGTGATGCGAAGGGGATTGTTTCGGAGGAAGTCTATTACGATATTGCGGAAAAATCAAAGGATGAATATGAGTTACAGGTAATTGCAGACTCGGCTTGGCTGAATGAGCCTGCAAGAACCTATCCTGTTTCTATCGATCCTACGATTATGAATTACGCAGAAGATTATATAGATACTTATGAACTGCGTAAGGAACCGAGAGCTCTTACAAAAAATACTTATAATATATCCACAAAATATCGCGGGGATAATAGTTATTTTTCGAAGGTATGGATCCAATTTTTTTTGGACGATGTAATACCGAAGAATGCTATTATTCGTTCTGCCGTATTGCATATGCGTAAAACCGACAGATATGAAACCGGAACGCATTTATCGGATCTCGTAGTGAGACAGGTAAAAAACGATTTGTCTGAAGAAGGTTCGTTTGTTGGTAAATTGTGCGATAATTCAATATATACAGATATTATCGGAACAGAAATTAAAGAAAGCTACGAAGCTTATACCATAGACGTAACGGATACGATTCGTAATGCGGATTATAGAACGAAAGGTTTATTGTTTGAAGTGGCGGACCGTGATGCTGATGAATTCACTTTTATAATTTTTTCAGCTTATGTGGATCCGATCAAATACCGTCCGTATCTCGATGTCGATTATTATATTCCCGAAGAATTCAACGGCGGCGAAAAATATACGGCGGCTATCAACGATAAGTGCAATTACGCATTGAATCTGTATACGGGCACGGAACTTCTTGAATATCAGGACATAAGTATGAGCGGCAACCGCCTTCCGCTGCAAATTTCTCATATCTATAACAGCCTTTATAAATCAAAAAATTATTTTTCGGTCGGAAGCAGTAAGATAGAAACGGGCTTGCCGAAAGGTTGGAAATTGAATGTCCAGCAGTATCTGTATAGTGAAGGCGAAGGAAGTGAACAGAAATATGTCTATATCGACCAGGCAGGCTTCCGCCACAATCTTTATCGGTATTTAAAGGTCGACGCAACGCCTTCGGGCTCGTCCTACACATTCGATACGGATAATTACGAATTCCGTGATGATACTATCGGAATGAAATATATCGGTTTGGACAAACTGATGGACAACGGCGGAACGGTTTACCAGTTCAGCGGCGGTATTTTGACTAAAATCACCGATAAGAACGGAAATACAATGCAATTTACATATGGAACCGACAACGAATGCAATTATGTCTTGAAAAGCATCACGGACGGTTGCGGACGTAAAGCTAATTTACAATACGAAGGCGGCTGTTTGACGCGGCTCTCTCTGCCGGACGGCACCGAAATTGAGTATCATAATGTCGGCTCATCGGTAAAATCTTTGGATAAAATAACGCATTCGGACGGGACTTCTTTGCGGTTTTTATATAGTTTTGACGACATATCGACGATTTCCGACGTCACCGGATATCGGTTGAATATCGGCAGAAACGAAAATCATTATACCTTCCAGGACGGTACTTCGGTCAATACGATCAGCGGAACCGATATAGTAGAACTGTGCGAGATAAGCGCGGAAAATGAAATCAATACGACAAACGAAGTTTGGCTCAATGACGGCTATTCCGTTATCGAATACGAAAACGGCACGAAAACTTATTATAAATTCGATTCGGACGGCGTATGCGTCAATAAATTTACTTTGTCGGCAGACAGTACGCTGCGTGCCCTTACGTTTGAAGGCACAAGAAACGACGACAATCAGTCGTATCGTTTCAGCAGTTTGTCCGGCGTTGAGAGTAAACTCGCGGACGGTATGGGGAATTGGGTTTGCCCCGAGAACGGCACTCAGGTCGGAACGGGCTATGAACTCATCGGAAAAACAGGAGCGCAGGCCTATATGCAGCAGGATGTGTTTGCATATAATCTGAGCGCGCTTCGCGGCGACGAAGGTCTGGCTGTTGCCGCGCTTGTCAGGACGGATGAATACTGTTTGAATCCGTCGGAGGAAAGCGAGGCAAAATTCGAGCTGAACGTCTCTTTGACGTATTCGGATACATCGAAAAATAAAGAACGCGTATATCGGTTTGACGGAAGGATAAAAAACGAATACCAAATGGGTATCGTTCCCGTGTCGAATGACGAACTCGACGGTTTGGTGAAGATATGCGTCAAAATCGATTACAGCAAGTGCTATAACGGCGGGAAAGACAATATGTCGTTGCAGTATGGCTTGCCGCAAAGCGCGTTGAAAATAGAATCCGTCGAACTTGTCCGCTGTAAACTGAATAAAACGGTATCCGCTCCCGCGTTTTTCAACGGCAGCGAGTGTTTCGGCCCCAAAGATATCAGCCGCGTATATTACGGCTCCGAATCGTATGTCGTCAATGCGGATACTCCCGAGGAAATGCAGTCGTTTGCAAACGACGTGGCAAATATGCTGGCCAATCCGGGAAAGATCTATAAAGACGGTGAAGAAATCAAGTCGGGCGTCGATTTGGCGACGATCAAATTAAGCGGTTCGATTGCGACCTCGTACAATTATTGGACGTTTAACAATAATTTGTTCAGCCTCGATTATGCGCCCCGCGGGTATTCGGAGGCAAAGAGCGCAAACGGAACGGCGCGCACGTGGAGCGATGCGCAGGGCCTGATCCGCCGCAGCGTTTTCATAAACACGAAAGGGGAAGAGTTCCACGTTTTCTATTATTACGATATACACGGCAATCTTGTGAAAGTGGAAGACGAAAAACTGCGCGACAGAAAAGAGTATGAATATAATTCGCATGGCACGGTCACAAAAGAGATAATCGGGAATACTCCGTCGAGCGGCGAAATTATTTATGAAAGCCAGACCGATACGAGCGGATATTATACCGTAAAGGAGTATGACGAACGGTATTCTATTTTGGACGGATCGGACAACTGCGTGTCCGTATATACGCAGAGCGCGTACGACAGTTATAAGGGCAGGCTGAATAAAGTGACGCTCCCGAACGGGCAGGCCTATAATTACGGGTATGGCGACGACGGTATGCTGAAATCCGTCTCGGCAGGGTTTGCTACGCGCGACGGGAACAGCGTGAATCATATCCAGAACGAGAATACGCAGTACGAGTACAATGCCGGACTCTTGACAAAAATTAATCGTACGGGCGCCGTTTATGAATTTGAATACGACGGATATTCGCGGATCAAAAAAGTAAAATTCAACGGCGTTACCGTATATACGGCGGCATATAATAAAACGAGCGACGGAAAGAGCTATACCAACGTGAGTTACGGCAACGGCTGGAGCGGCGAAGAAGTGAGCGACGGATACGGCAGATTCATCGAAAAGAGCGTAACGAAAGACGGCGCGAAACAGGTGCTCGCGTCGGCGGAATACGACGAAACCACGATGCTGTTGAAGAGCCTGACGGACAGCGCGTGCGGTAGCGGAAAAACGACGGAATTGACGTATCTGTATAATGACCACGGCGAAGTCGATGCGGTCGAATATACGGGGTACAGAACAGGCAGGTACATACAGGAAACGGACAATGAAGGCTATGTCATAAGGACGGCGTATGAAAAAGGCATCGGCGAAAAGCAGGAATACCGCTACCTGTATAAAAAATTCGGCAGTACGTCGGGCAACCGGGTGCCGAACGCGCCGCTGACGAAGATATACCTGCCGACGGGAAAGAAAGTGAAGTACGTATACGATGCGCTGAACCGATTGGGAGAAAAGGGGATCGTAACGGACGAAGACGAATATTTCAGCGAACTTTACAGCTACGAGGAGGGCGGATATCGGGAATATACTGTCTATAACAGCTTGTTGAAGAACAACATTTCTCCGTTCTGTACGGGCGGCGGTTGCAGCGGCGGCTCCACGGGCGGAGGAGGCGGAGAAACGAAACCGCCGGTAACGGTGATTCGCCCCGACCGAAAAACGACGTTCATATCGAAAGTGGAATTCCGAGGGTTGAACCTTACGGATAAATATGAGTACGATAAGAACGGGAATATCCGAGAAAGGACAATCGGCGGGAAAAATATCCGTTATACCTACGACGATATCGACCGCCTGATTCGCGAGGATAACGCGGCGCTGAACAAGACGTATTTCTACGAATACGACGACTTCGGGAATATCGAAAAGGTGACGGAGTATAACTACACGACGGGCAACTCTCTTACGGGCGGGGTAACGAGGACGTATGCTTACGATTCGGATAAACGTCTGACCTCGGTGACGGAAAACGGAGTGACGCAGAGCATAAGCGGCTACGACGCATTGGGGAACCCGTCGAGCTACAAGGGCAAAACGCTGACGTGGACGCGGGGTAGGATGCTCGCAAGTTGCGGAAGCGACAGCTATCTGTACGATATGGACGGGGTACGCCAGGAAAAGACGGTAAACGGCGTAACGCATACCTACTATACGGACGGAACGAAGATCATCGCGGAAAAGGTCGGGGATAAAGTATTCGAATACTACTACGACGCGCAGGGCGTGATAGGGTTCAAGTACGACGGAAACGTATACTATTACAAGAAGAACCTGCTGGGCGATATCGACCGAATCTACGACGCGAACAAGAACCTTGTGGCGGAGTACAAATACGACGCGTGGGGCAACCACCGCATATATATAAGCGGGGGTATTGACATCACGGAAAATATGTCGTATAATAGTAGTGTAGCAAAGCTGAATCCGTTCCGTTATCGTGGGTATTATTATGACGCGGAAACGGGGTTATACTACCTGAACAGCCGCTATTACGACCCTTCCATTGGCAGGTTCATCAATGCGGACGATATAAGCTATATCCAGCCGACCGACATCAACGGACTGAATCTGTTTGCATATTGCGGGAATAATCCCGTGATGTATACCGATCCGGAGGGAACATGGAGTTGGAGTTCTTTTTGGCGCGGTGTCGTCAATGTATTGACGGGTGTAGGGGCAATTGTTGCTGGCGCTTTAGTTATTGCGAGCGGAGTAGCAGGAGTTGGTATGTTGGTTGTTGCTGGAGTAACAATTACGGCTGGGGCATTAACAACGATTAACGGTGGCGCAGATATTGGAGAAGCGATAAGCGGCTATAATTTTGTTAGAGACGGGATATTCGGGAGTAATCAGTCTGCTTACGATTTGTATGCAGGTATAACCGCAGGTATAGCGGCTGTAGGAAGTGCAATTTGTGGTGGTTGGTTACGTTATAATGCCCCGAGAATCAATGCCTATAAGAATATAGAAGCATATCAATATTCTAATACATTAATAGATTCTGAACACATGGCTCGATCATATCAGCATTCTGTTTTGTTGCAAAAACAAATTATAAAATATGGTAAGATGGTAAAAGAGTCGAAACAAATAGTTAATTTTACAATAAAAGGAGGTTTTAGGATTGGAAAGGGCGTATGGCATGATGCTACTTGGAAGTTAGTAGTTAATTATATAAAGGGTATTATTTTTCATATAGGACCATTTTAGGAGGGTGAAACTATGCGTTTTTTTATTGATACTACACAATCTATGAGTCAATCTGTTTTAGTTAAAAATAAAGATAATTCGTTTTCTTGTTTAAATAATGAATTAGATTGGGATTTTCAAGTTAAAATTGAACCGTTTGTGGTATTAATATTAAATATTAACTCAAATTCCAAACAATGTATAGGAATAGAAGGTTGTGTAAATTTAAGCAAGAGAATTATATTAAAAGAAATAGATGTAAAACATGTTTTAACTGGACGATTGTATATGGATGATAAATCTATTGATCCAGATTGTTTTGGAAAAGAGTATCTTATAAAAAACGCAAAAAAAGTAAAAGGAATAGAATATTACGATTCAAGTCAAAAATTATATGGTTTTGGCGATATTGAAATTGATTTACCGATTTATCAGTTTGCAATTAATCAATATGTCAAAATTGATGAAGATGGTAAATTGGTTGCAATATATTTAAAGTTTAGTTGAAGTAATAAAGTGAAAGAGCGGTTGCACATTCCTGTGCGGCCGCTTTTCTTTGTTGGGAGATAACCCGCAAGAGAGTGCGGAAAGGGGCTGGTATTGACATCACGGACGAAATGTTGTATAATAATAGCGTAGCAAAGCTGAATCCGTTCCGTTATCGTGGGTATTATTACGACACGGAAACAGGCTTGTACTACCTGAACAGCCGTTATTACGACCCTTCCATTGGCAGGTTTATCAACGCGGACGACATAAGCTATATCCAGCCGACCGACATCAACGGACTGAACCTGTTTGCATACTGCGGAAACAATCCCGTGATGCATACCGATCCGACGGGGAATTTCGTATTATCGTTAACGGCTTTAATCCTAATTGGTTTTGGGGTAAGCGCAGCGATTAGTGCGGGGGCAAGCATAATAAGCCAAGGTATTGATAAAGGTTGGAGCAATATTAATTGGTGGCAGGTTGGACTCGACGGGTTAATCGGCGGAATTAGTGGCGCCTTTGCGATGTCTGGGTTAGGAGCGATTGCTTTAGGCGGTATCGGGGCAGGGCTTGGTTTTGTTGGCGGCCTGGGCGGAGCGCTTTTAAATGGTGATGATTTAGGGGCTTGGCAAACTTGGGTAAGTATAGGATTTACAACACTTATCGGCGGTGTGGCAGGATTAATCGGCGGAGCGGGAGCTCGTAATGCAACTGCATTAAATAAAGCCGCTTTTAAAAAACCTTCTGAAGCTTTTTTAAAAGCCTGTGCCAGTTATGATAAAGTGCTTACTAAGATTGCGACGGGTGCATATAAAAACTTGGCTGGAGCGGCTGGAGCCAAACATTTAACAAGAATGGCGTTGGTAAAAGCATGGGATGCAATGGTTTATGGACACATTACAAGTGCATTGACTATGGCATTGATTAAAAGTGGGGCAATAACATTGGGTGGTACTATTGGTATTGCTTTCTTGCCGCTCTAAAGAAAGGAGGATTATGGATATTATAATTTCATCATTTTTCTTTGCAATTTTAATATTATGTATTGCATATATTATAAAAGAAATTTTAAGACGTAAACATCGAATCAAAAAAAAGGAGATATTAGAAGCAAATTATGATATCCGTATTTCTATTATATTTTGCGGAATAGGCGTATTAGGTGGTATTGGCGTTACAATAGCTCATTACCTTAATTTGTTTACTAATAATTCTGTTGACGGCTATATGTGGCTTTGTTTAGTTTGTTTGGCTTTTATAGTGATAGCTTTTGCGTGCGCTTATAGAAAAGTAATTATAAATACAAAAATGGGCATCGTTTCTATCTATAGAACTATTCCCATAAAAATAAATGTCAAAGAAATTACTTTAATTAAACATACTCGGGATGGATGGAAAGTTTTTTCAAAGCATAAGAAAATATTTGCTTTATGTGACAGAAGAGATTCTTATCCGATAGAATTTTATAAGTGGATAGTGGAAAAATCTTGTTGCGAGGAAGAACGTCCCAAAGGCTATGTCGGCAGGAATGATAAATTTTAGTGGCTATATAGTAAATGAACTTAAAATGTAAGAGTAGAGAGCGGTTGCACATTCCTGTGCGGCCGCTTTTCCTGTCTATTGGGCAACCGGGTGCCGAACGCGCCGCTGACGAAGATATACCTGCCGACGGGAAAGAAAGTGAAGTACGTATACGATGCGCTGAACCGATTGGGAGAAAAGGGGATCGTAACGGACGAAGACGAATATTTCAGCGAACTTTACAGCTACGAGGAGGGCGGATATCGGGAATATACTGTCTATAACAGCTTGTTGAAGAACAACATTTCTCCGTTCTGTACGGGCGGCGGTTGCAGCGGCGGCTCCACGGGCGGAGGAGGCGGAGAAACGAAACCGCCGGTAACGGTGATTCGCCCCGACCGAAAAACGACGTTCATATCGAAAGTGGAATTCCGAGGGTTGAACCTTACGGATAAATATGAGTACGATAAGAACGGGAATATCCGAGAAAGGACAATCGGCGGGAAAAATATCCGTTATACCTACGACGATATCGACCGCCTGATTCGCGAGGATAACGCGGCGCTGAACAAGACGTATTTCTACGAATACGACGACTTCGGGAATATCGAAAAGGTGACGGAGTATAACTACACGACGGGCAACTCTCTTACGGGCGGGGTAACGAGGACGTATGCTTACGATTCGGATAAACGTCTGACCTCGGTGACGGAAAACGGAGTGACGCAGAGCATAAGCGGCTACGACGCATTGGGGAACCCGTCGAGCTACAAGGGCAAAACGCTGACGTGGACGCGGGGTAGGATGCTCGCAAGTTGCGGAAGCGACAGCTATCTGTACGATATGGACGGGGTACGCCAGGAAAAGACGGTAAACGGCGTAACGCATACCTACTATACGGACGGAACGAAGATCATCGCGGAAAAGGTCGGGGATAAAGTATTCGAATACTACTACGACGCGCAGGGCGTGATAGGGTTCAAGTACGACGGAAACGTATACTATTACAAGAAGAACCTGCTGGGCGATATCGACCGAATCTACGACGCGAACAAGAACCTTGTGGCGGAGTACAAATACGACGCGTGGGGCAACCACCGCATATATATAAGCGGGGGTATTGACATCACGGAAAATATGTCGTATAATAGTAGTGTAGCAAAGCTGAATCCGTTCCGTTATCGTGGGTATTATTATGACGCGGAAACGGGGTTATACTACCTGAACAGCCGCTATTACGACCCTTCCATTGGCAGGTTCATCAATGCGGACGATATAAGCTATATCCAGCCGACCGACATCAACGGACTGAATCTGTTTGCATATTGCGGGAATAATCCGATTATGCGTAATGATCCTGAAGGTACGGCTTGGTGGCACTGGTTACTTGGTATAGGCGTTGCTTTAGTTGCGGCAGCGATAACCGTGGTTTCATTAGGTGCGGCTGGAATTGCAATAGGCGGAATGGCAGGAGCTATAATTCATGGCGCTGCGGTTGGTGCGTTAATTGGAGCAGGCTTTGGTGCTGTAGGCGGTGCAGTGGCGGGAGGTATATATTCTGCTGTCACAGGAGAAGATTTTTGGACAAGTGTAGGAGTAGGTGCTGCGGCTGGGTTTGGTATAGGTGCCATCATTGGAGCTGTTGTAGGAGGAACAGTTGGTGGTTTAAAATTTCATATAAGGGGATTTGGACCTAAAGAAATACAAACTGCAGTTAAAAATGTTTTAAACAGTAATGATAAAATGTCGCACATCCTTCAGGCTAAACATAAACTTCCTACTGATATTAATAAGGTTGGGAAGTTAATGAAAAAGACTTTATCTAAAGGCCAAATATCCACTTATAAGGCAGGTCCAGCAAAAATAGCAACTTGGTTTAAGGCGAAAAGCCAAATAACGTTTAGAATTATGGAAGGCATTATAAAAATTAGTGACTTTTGGATTTTTTAAAGGTATAAATTATGTGTTTATTTTATTATGACAATGATTTACGTAAGGCAGAAGAACGCCTGGATTTAGTAGCAGCAATAAATATTTTGTCAAGAAAGGTCGATTGTGAAAAAAATTCGAGAAATTTAAGTACATTGCTTATCAGTGCTTGGTTTTATTATTTTGAAGGAGATGTGAATAGTTCTCCAGTAACTTATGATGCGGACCTATTTATGTCAAAATGGAAAGAAAGCATTGATAAAGGGCTTAAAGAATTTTTTGATAGCGATTGTTTTTGCTTTGTCGCGGGATATACATTAAAATTGCATGGATTCTATTTTGATTTTGAATACGAATCCAAGGGGCATATGTTAATGGAACGATGTCGATTAATAACATCTAATGATAGGCTTTTAGGTTTTGCAAATTATAATATTGGCAACAAAGAATTTCCTTATAAAAATAAAGAGTATTATAAAATGTTATTTTCTAATAATTCGATTATTGATCAATACTTCTGTGAAATGATAGATCAGTGGAATTTAAAATAAACACAAGGCAGATTTAAAAGGAAAGCGGCGGCGCAGTAATGTGCAGCCGCTTTCCTTTGTTTATACTCAAAATGCTCACAAAAGGGGACGAGAGCGGAAAGGGGCTGGTATTGACATCACAGAAAATATGTCGTATAATAGTAGTGTAGCAAAGCTGAATCCGTTCCGTTATCGTGGGTATTATTACGATACAGAAACGGGCTTGTACTATCTGAACAGTCGCTATTACGATCCGTCCATTGGCAGGTTCCTCAATGCGGACGATATAAGCTATATCCATCCGACCGACATCAATGGGCTTAATCTTTACGCCTACTGTGGAAACAATCCGATCATGTTCACCGATGCAAGCGGTACGTCTTGGTGGGATGATATTTGGAAAGGATTGGTCGCGTTAGCTGCCGCAATTGTAATTGTGGGAGTAGTAGCTTTAGTTACTGTTGCGACTGGGGGCACTGCTATGCCGGTTGTAATTGGGGCAATAGCAGGAGGCGTTATCAGTGGAACAGTTTCAATAGGTACGCAATATTTAACTACAGGTTCAGTTAATTGGGAGCAATTTTTGTTGGATATTTCAATAGGTGGAGTTCTGGGCGCATTTGGCGGCTCTGCAATTGGGCAATTAGGCATGACTGCCGCAAGCTTTGGCGTAGAGTTTGCCGGAAGCCTTGCAAGCGATTGGATTGCCGGTGAAAGTTTAGACTTCTTAGGTGCATTTACGACGGCAGTATTTGCCGCAGGATTTGCTTTTATTGGCGGTGGAGGAGCTCAAAGTGGTCGATTAGGGGCAAGGCAAGCAGCTTTAGCGACAAAAAAGCAAATTTTAACAAAAAATGCGAACAAGGGATATAGAAGTATTAATAATTTTATGTTTGCGTTAAAATCTAATGCTAAAAGAATTAAAAGGGTAACACAAGCCTTGAATAAAGCGTCAATAAGGGACATTTTGTCAAAGAAAAATGTTGGATATGGTCTCATGTCAACGATATTACAAGGTTTATTATTGTAAGAATATCATTTTGGAAGGAGATTTATAATGAAATGATTTATGTTTTATTGCCTTTTATCTTAACTGTAATTGTTCTTTTCATTTTTAAAATATTAATAAAGACAAAAAAAATAGAAGTTGAGAGTAAAGATGCTAATACAATTAAACAGCCGACCGCTTATTTATGGGCTGGGATATTAACTGTAACAATTGGACTTGCGCTAAGCTTATTAGCTTTATTTATGCCCGATGATATGATTGCTAACTACGATGAAACTGAATATTGGGTAAGATATATATTATTTGCAATCTTTTTTGTGATAAGTATATTATGTAGTAGTTTTATATTTTTCCAACTAAATTGGCGAATAGAAATAAGAGAAGACGAATTTGAATACCGAAATCTTTTTCGTAGGAAAAAAGTTTACAAATATTCAGAGGTGGAAGTAAAGGAATTGAGTCGATGCACAAGATTCTATCGCAACGGAAAGCATATCGTAGGTATCTCATTCTTGCAGGATAATTGCGATGCGTTAGAAAATGCGATCTACAAATATCGCAAAGAAGAAAAGAAAAAACAGACCTAAAAAGAGGGCGGTTGCACATTCCTGTGCGGCCGCTTTTCCTGTCTATCGGGCAACCGAGTGCCGAACGCGCCGCTGACGAAGATATACCTGCCGACGGGAAAGAAAGTGAAGTACGTGTACGACGCGCTGAACCGATTGGGAGAAAAGGGGATCGTAACGGACGAAGACGAATATTTCAGCGAACTGTACAGCTACGAAGAGGGCGGATATCGGGAATATACGGTCTATAACAGCTTGTTGAAGAACAACATTTCTCCGTTCTGTACGGGCGGCGGTTGCAGCGGCGGCTCGACGGGCGGAGGAGGCGGAGAAACGAAACCTCCGGTAACGGTGATCCGCCCCGACCGAAAAACGACGTTCGTCTCAGAAGTGGAATTCCGCGGTCTGAACCTCACGGACAAATACGAGTACGATAAGAACGGGAATATCAGTAAGAGGACGATCGGCGGAAAAAGTATCCGCTATACCTATGACGACGTCGACCGCCTGATCCGCGAGGACAACGCGGCGCTGAACAAGACGTATTTCTACGAATACGACGATTTCGGGAACATCGAAAAAGTAACAACGTATAACTACACGACGGGCAACTCTCTTACGGGCGGAGTAACGAGGACGTATGCTTACGATTCGGATAAACGCAGATGAGTAAGGAACCGATAGTTTAATACGAAAAGTATATTGAAAGGAAAATGTGATAAACATCAAATATATTTTTGGAATTTTGTGATTTTAATGCTTGATTTTGTTTGAAAAATGTGATATAGTATATGCGGAGGTGTTTGATATGGAGTTGCTGAAAAGAAAGATTGATGAATTTTTAAGCGAGTGGAAGCAAAATCCAGACAGATTGCCGCTGATTGTAAAGGGGGCAAGGCAGGTAGGAAAGACCGCATCCATACGGCAGTTCGGGGAGAGTAATTATACTAACGTTGTCGAAATAAATTTTTTGTTGTAAAAACAATACTGTGATATATTCGACGACGGTTTTGAGACGGATACAATTATTCGTAATATTACGCTTCATAATCCCGAGTTAGAATTTATTCCCGGAGAAACGCTTATATTTTTTGATGAATTACAGGCGTGTATCAACTGTGCGACGAGTTTAAAATCGTTCAAACAAGACGGGAGATATGACGTTATCTGTTCGGGATCGCTTATGGGAATAAACTATAATGAAATCGAATCGAACAGTGTAGGTTACAAAGAAGACTATGAAATGTATTCGTTGGATTTTGAGGAATTTCTGTGGGCGAAAGGATATAAAAAGGAACAGATAGAGGAGCTTTACCAAAGTATGGCAGAGGTAAGGCCGTTTTCTTCGGTCATACTTGACGTAATGTTTGAAAATTTTCGAGAATATATGGTACTAGGCGGAATGCCTGCTGTGGTAAGGTCGTTTGTGCAGAAGAAAAATTACAGCGGGACATTGAGCTTGCAGCGCCAGATATTGTTGGACTATGAAGAAGATATAACAAAGTATGCCGGCGGGCTTGATCACGGAAAGATACTGAACGTTTACAGGAAAGTTCCGGTGTTTCTTGGAAAAGAAAACAAAAAATTTCAGATTTCCAAAGTAGAACGCGGGGCAAGAAACAGGGAATATATCGGCGTTTTGGATTGGCTGAACAATGCGGGTATAGTAAATATATGTTATTGTATGGAGCAGCTCGAACTGCCGTTAAAAGGGAATTATAATCCGGATAACTATAAAGTTTATTTCAGAGACACGGGTTTGCTTGTAGGTTCTTTGGATGAAGAAGCACAGGAAGATTTGCGGAATAATAAAAACTTTAACACATATAAAGGAGCTGTTTACGAAAATATCGTAGGGGATATGTTGGTAAAACAAGGATATCCGTTGTATTTTTATAAAAATGACAAGGGAACGTTGGAAATAGATTTTTTTGTGCGAGACAGTAATTCATTGGTTCCTGTTGAAGTGAAAGCAAATGACGGGGCAACCCCTTCTATGAATAAGATAATAGACGCTGATAAATATCCCGATGTTCGATACGGAATAAAGTTAGGATATAAAAATATAGGATTTAACGGAAAATTTTATACATTCCCGTATTTCCTTGCATTTTTATTGAAACGCTTCTTGAAAGAGAGGTGCGGTTAAATGAAGCAATTTGAAAAAATACAGTTTCATGGAACATTTCGTGATTATCAGCGACGTGTACTTGACAACGCAGACAAATACTTGGAGGACGGAAAATCGATATTGTAGCAGCTCCCGATAGTGGAAAGACCGTTCTTGGGTTTGAATTGATCCGCCGACTTGATTCTCCGTGTATCATCTTATCGCCTAAAGAACAAAATTATCCGCGCAAAGTGTGTGTCGATCGGGCAGGATTTGTAACAAATGAAAGTGGGGATGATATTCTTGTAATTTATGGACCAACGGTATCAAATCGGTAATATAAAGGAGAAGGAATGAAAAATCCTATTTTGAAACTTGGCGTTTTGTTTTCATGTATAGCTATCATGGCGTGCGGTGTTGCTTGCGGAGAGAGTGCTTCCGGGGGAATGCTTCAGGGCGGAAATCGGGTTGAGATAAGCGATGACGGGTATCTTGTGATAGATGGCATTAAGACGAATTTTGGTGCCGAGAACGGGAAATCCGCCTATGAAATTTATTGCGAAGAAAATCCCGATTATAAAGGCAATGAGGCGCAGTGGATGAATGATCTTACATCGGGTAAACTTGCGACACAAAAAGAATATTCTCTTATTTCTTACGGGCGCAATCTTGCGGCAACCGTGCAGACGGGTACGGTTTCATATTCCGACACGGAAGTGAGACTGAATAATGCACTTCTTGCGCTTCATGAACCGGTTGTGCTTCCCGTGAGCCCATCATCCGAGTGGAAGATTGCCTTTAAAGGAACCTATATGCCGGGCGGCACAGGCGGCGGACAGATTTTAACGAGTTATGCCGGCGGCTTAAACGGAAGAGTTTATCTGGGTGCGAATAGTGGGAATAAGGTTATATTTTTGGGAGTCTGCGTGGAAGGTCAATATGCAAATTATTGTTGGAGTATAGAACCGGAAATATTACGCGAGAATCATGAGTTTGATGAGATTGAAAAATGGTTGATTTAAGATACGTAACGTGTAAAAATTGCGGAAAGCTTTTAATGAAAGCTTCGCCCGGAACGAAAGCGGAAATAACTTGTCCGAAATGCAAAAATTTTGCGTCGATTGTTATTGATGCCGATTCGGTAAATATAGGCGATTTACCGTTGAATGAGGAGATAAATTCAAAAACGAAAGCCGTTCCGCATAATGTGTGGAGAAATACCGAAAACTAAAAGTATTCCCGAAAAACGGTTGAAAGATCGTTTTTCGGGAATTTTTATAAATGAATAAATGTGATAATCAGATTAAATGATAGAAAAAATACGACTTAAAAATGCATTTGGTTGCACTTTTATGTCGTATTTTAAAGGGATCAAGTGCAAAAGGAAACGAATTTTTCGAATGGTTTTCAGCGGTTGTTATTAAGAAAACATGCTGTCAAGAGATATAAAATGCAATGATGAATCCGAAAGTTTCATTATTTCCGGAGTAAACCCCGATTTTGAAAACAAGTAGTAATCGATTGTGGTATATCCGCCGAAAATGGAAACGCTTTCTTTTAATTGTTCCAACATGGCAACAGAAAAAGGCGTTTTGCGGTATTTGCATTCAACGACTAACAAGCAATTACTGTTTTTCCCGAGCCCTTCGGCAAGTCCGTCCAGTTCAATGGAACGCCCTAATTTCGAGTTATCTACTTTGTAGTTGCGGATCGGGGCATAATAATATGGAAGCAAGCCTTTGCCGTTTTGTTCTGTGAGAAAACTGATTGCAACGTCTTCAAAGCCGTGAGCGATAAAGTCGTCGATTTCCGTCTTGCATTCCTCAAACAAAACGTCTCCCAAGCCGAGAGCGATTTCTTCTTGTCGGTCGAAGATAAAGCGATACCAAAAGCGAATCAGGTTATCCGAAATTTCGTAATAGTTGAGTTTTTGACTGCGATTGAATGCCGTTCGCTTTTCGATGGTCTCGTTTTCTACTAATCGGGGGAGGTAGGCGGCAACATAATTATCGTCTTTATTTAAATAACTTGCGATATCTTTGTTGGAGCGTTTGCGGTTTGCTATTGCTTTCAAAATAGTATTATAGTTTGTCTGGTCGGAAGAGGCACTCGGTAAAACCTTATCGGGAGCATCCAGTAAATTGCCGAATTTACTGAAAAGAAGCGATTTGACGTTTTCATCGAAACTTTTTTCTTTGTCTATCATTTCTAAATAGAAAGGATGTTCTCCGAAGATGGAAAGATATTTTATTTTTTCTTCATTTTCAAGCCCGTTCAGAAAACATATGGCATCGGAGAATAATAATTGTGTGATGTGCATCCGGAAGGTGCTTCTTTGAAAGAGCGGGGCGCGCTTATCTTTCAATATATTTTTCATAAAAGAAATGTTGCTGCCGGAGAGTAAAAGCTTGATTTTTGTGTTTTTAAATTTATCATCGATACAGAATTGCAATTCGGATAAAAAGCCTTTATCTGCATTTGCAAGGTAAGCGATCTCATCTATAACAATGACAAAAGGCTCTGTTCCCGCATATTTGATAAGTTCATCAAAGGCATCCGAAAAGGTGGGATAAATAACGGTATACGTGATGCCTATAAGCTTATTTATTTGGAAAGAAAAGGCTCTGCGATTGTCGTACTCGTTGGATTCTTTGGCTTGGAAATAAAATGCACGCCGGTCCTTTATCGATTCTTTTATGAGTGAGGTTTTTCCGATTCGACGAGCGCCATAGATTACGCCCATTTCAAAATGAGTGGTTTGGTAGCGGAATTGTAATTCTTTTAATTCTTCTTTTCGACCGATAAACATAACTTATACTCCTGTTCTCAAACAAAATATTGTCAAAGATTTGTTTGAGAATATTTTAGCACGAAAAAAGAAAGAAGTCAAGCAAAATAATAATATCAAATACAACATTGTCAAAAATATATTTGAGAATATTATCGAAAAGCTGTGTAAAAAGTATATATAAAGCGGACGGCAAAATAAAGGATATATGAATTAAAAGCAAAACGAAATAGAGCCTTAAAAAGATTACAAATTGACTTTATACAATTTGACGAAACATTGATTTTTGTGTATATTTATGGAAAGTAAATTGTTTTTATGACTAACTTTCAAATAAGTTGGGGATTATTAAGAATTAAGAGCCTGGAAGGTGTATTCGGGAGCAACGCCCGAATTTATAGACGGCGATGTGTTTAAAACGAAAATTTCTTTGAATGAAGCAAATCGTAGCGATGGCGGTGTAAATGGCGGTGTAAGTGGCGGTGTAAGTGGCGGTGTAAAACTTTCCGAAATAAATCGTGAGGTTTTAGAGTGTATAAAGGAAAACGGCGAGTTTAATGCCGAAAAAATAGCCGAGAAAATAAAAAGAGGCAAACGTACCGTGGAAAGAGCGATTAAATCATTGAAAGAACAGGGTATAATAGAACGTAACGGCTCAGATAAAGCGGGTAGTTGGCAAGTGATTAAATAAAAATATTGTGGATTTTGTTTAAAATGACAAAAATGGCAATGAAATATAATTAACTTGAAAACAAATAAAATCAAGACCGGAGAAATTAATATGGCTGATGTGAAAAACGAGAAAAAAGACATATACGATTATTTCGACCTTAGGAATGGTTGACGGCAAAGCGGAACTTTTGCGCGACGACTATTGCGACGGACTCGGCGATTGTTTGCCGGCGTGTCCTACGGGTGCGATATCTTTTGTGGAAAGAGAAGCGGCGGAGTACGACGAAGCGGCGGTTATGGAAAACAAAAAGAAAAAAGGGGATAAAAATACGCGCTCGCACGACCATACGCACGCTCACGGCGGTTGCCCCGGGAGCAGAATGAGACAGATGTCGCCCCGTCCCGTCGAAGAAAAAACTTCAAAAGAAAGCGTTTCTCAACTTGCGCAATGGCCGTGCCAGATAAAGCTCGTGCCGGTAAACGCGCCGTATTTTGACGGAGCAAAACTGTTGATTGCGGCGGACTGCACCGCTTATGCCTACGCCTCTTTACACGACGAGTTTATGTCGGGAAGAATCACGCTTATAGGTTGTCCGAAGCTCGACAGCGTGGATTACAGCGAAAAACTGACGGAAATTCTGACGGCAAACGACGTAAAAAGCGTGACGGTCGTCCGTATGGAAGTTCCTTGTTGCGGAGGGATAGAACAGGCGACGAAAAACGCATTGCAACGAAGCGGAAAATTCATTCCGTGGCAGGTGGTAACCGTATCGGTGGACGGACAAATTTTAAGCGATTGAAAGGTGTGACTATGAAAAATATAACGTGGCAGAGCGAAAATCGCACGCTTTCATATGAGACGAGACTTTTGTTGTCCCTTGCAAACGCTGTTGGGGCGGGCAGAATGCGTCAGGCGGTACGAGAGCTCGTAAAAGCATATATTCACGGCGTATCGAGCAAAGAGTTGGGCGATGTCTTCGAACTTCTGGTGTGGAATCAGGGGATAGGCTTTTTTAGTTCGGAGATAGGTCCTTCGGCGTTGTTTTCGGCATACAAACTCATCAAAAACGGCGAGAAACAAGGTAAATCGCGCGACGAAATATGCCTTGCTTTGCGAGAGAGGTTCGGCGAGAAGAACGAAGAAGTGCGCGTATAAGACAAAATATTTTTAAGGAGTAAATAAAAATGAACGAAAATGTAGCAAAACTTTTGAACGAGCAGGTAAACAAGGAGTTTTACTCGGCGTATCTCTATCTCGATTTCGCCAATTATTATGCAGAAGCGGGGCTTGACGGCTTTGCAAACTGGTACAGAGTACAGGCGCAGGAAGAGAGAGATCACGCAATGCTGTTCTTTCAATATCTTCTGAACAACGAAGTAAAAGTTACTTTTGATGCGATCGCAAAACCCGAATGGGAGCGCGACGATAATATGACGCCCCTTAAAAAAGCGCTCGAACACGAAAAATACGTTACTGCCTCCATAAACGATATTTATACGGCGGCTTATGAAGCGAGGGACTTTCGCACCATGCAATTGCTTGATTGGTTTGTAAAAGAACAGGGCGAAGAGGAAAAGAACGCGTCGGATATGATTACCAAAATGGAATTGTTCGGCACCGACGCGAAGGGGCTTTATATGCTCAACAGCGAACTGAAAGCCCGTGTGTACGCCGCACCTTCGCTTGTGTTGTGATGAGTTGTTTCCGTTGTCGTCGACGCTTGCGCCACAAGCGTCTTGCTTAGCCACAAGTGATTGCGTTTGAACCCGCCATAACGCCGATATTTCCGCGCTTTATGCCGAATTCGCCTTCGCCCGTACCGCCAAGTACGAACAAAGTCGCCTTCGACAGAAATCATCGAAAATAGCGACGTTTTGGTTGCTTGCAAGTATTGCGTCGCGTTTTCAGGTTAAGACGAGGCGCGCAAGCGGCATAATACACCCGTATATGACACTTGCGGAACAATGTATTAGCCTGAAAACACGACGCAAGACCGAGTTCAAACACAATCACTTGTGGCTAACAAAAAGAGAAAACGGCGCAAATTAATTCGTCACCGGGTTTATAGGTGAAGTAAAATAAAAGAACGGCGATAGAATCGGCAGAAACCGAAGAGGAAACACAAAACACTTTTAAAAAATACGAATTAAAACAAGGAGAACACAAATGAATTTGTTGTTTAAGATTTCATACGGCTTGTTTGTTCTTTGCGCAAAAGCCGGCAAAGAAGAAAGCGGGTGCATTATAAACACGTTTTTGCAACAAACATCTATGCCCGAAACCTTTAGCGTTACGGTAAACAAACGGAATTTCTCGCACGATCTGGTAGAGCAAAGCGGAGAATGCGTCGTTGCGATTCTTTCGACGGAAACGGATTTTGAAACGATAAAAAGATTCGGCATGCAGTCGGGAAGGAGTGTCGATAAGTTTGACGGAATCGATTTTAAGACGACGAGTATCGGAATTAAAGTTCCGTATATAAAGGGTATCATGGGATACTTTGCGCTTAAAGTTTTGAAAACCGTCGATATGGGTACGCACACGATGTTCGTGCTTTCGGCAGTCGAAAACAAGGCTTTTGTCGAAAGCGGCGACGCACTCACTTACGACTATTATCAGAACTTTATAAAACCTGAACCCGAGATTAAAACGATAGACAGAACGGAAAAGTGGGTTTGCAAAATCTGCGGATACATTCACGAAGGACCTTTGCCTCCGGATTTTATCTGTCCGCTTTGTAAGCATCCGGCATCGGATTTTGAAAAAGTACAATAGTATGAGAGTGACGGCAGAACCCGGATTATAACGAAAATACTAAAAGGAGGAAAAGAATGCAGTATCTATTAACGTTTCTGGAAGGGCTTGCGTCGTTTATTTCCCCTTGCCTTTTGCCTATGATACCGTTGTATCTTTCGTATTTTGCCGGCAGCGACGACGAAGAGGGGGATACGCAAACAAAGGGAACGACGGACGAAAACATTGTTGTAACGGCAGACGAAAACATTGTCGCAACGGTGGATGTGCAGCCTGAGCAAGTAAAAAAACGCAAAATAAACGGCAAAGTTATCGTGCGTGCGCTTTCGTTTGTTCTCGGTTTTACGCTGATGTTTGTTTTCTTCGGCGGACTTGTGGGACTCGTCGGCGGATTTCTGACCAAATACAAAACCGTAGTCAATATCGTCGCCGGCATAATCGTGATCATATTCGGACTGTCTTATGTCGGACTTTTCAATCTTCCTTTTTTCAAAGGACTGAAAAAAGCGAGAAAAACGGACACGGTATTTTCGGCATTTCTGTTCGGTATCGTGTTTTCGGTGGGGGTAGGCCCGTGTACCGGTGCATTTTTAGGCTCGGCGCTTGCGCTTGCTTCAACGTCGGGAACAATCGTAAAAGGTGTGTTGTTGCTTCTTTGCTATTCGTTGGGGCTGGGCATACCGTTTGTGCTTGCCGCACTTTTGACGGATAAACTGAAACGGCTTTTCACGTTTATAAAAAAGCACTATAAAGTCATAAAAATCGCAAGCGGTAGCTTGCTTATCGTGATGGGTATTCTTTTGGCTGCGGGAGTTATGGATAAACTCGGCGCAATTTTAGCGTAGCCGAGAGAGATTTGAACCCCATCAAGCCTTAAAGCCGTCTTTTTTGTCTGTTGCGGCAAATCTTTGCTTGAAGTACGTACAGTACGTCTGCGCAAATCTTCGTCACAACCGCCTAAAAAATACGGCTTTAAGGTGCTTCGCATTTTAACGGCGATAAATTCAGGAAAATCAAGGCAAACGAACGCGATAATACTTGTCGTATTATAAGCGAGTTTAACGCGGATTTTGCAAATTTTGCGCCGTTAAAACTTATGTGGTTCGAATCTCTCTCGGCTAAGGAGGTGTAATATGACAAAGAAAATAATTTTTACAGTTTTGAGTATCTTGTTGTTTGCGGGCGTCGTTGTCGGCGGATATTTCGGATACAAAATATTATCGGAGAAAAATCCGCCCGATACGGGGACTCTCGGAACGGAACAAAAGGGCGATTATAAGGATTTTACGGTGACGGACGTAAACGGCAAAGAAGTTAAACTTTCCGGTTTTATCGGCAAGCCCATAGTCATAAACTTCTGGGCGTCGTGGTGCGGCCCTTGCAGGAGCGAATTGCCCGCTTTCGATAAAGTGGCAAAAGAAAACGAAGGGCAAGTGCATTTTCTGATGGTTAATCTTTTGTCTAGCGAAACCGAAACCAAGGTTAAGAAATTTGTGCAGAAAGAAAACTACTCTTTCCCGTTGTATTTCGACAATATGGGAACAGCGGCGAGCGCATATAACGTGTCGAGTATTCCCGTAACGGTATTCATCGACGCACAGGGAAAAGTAAGGAAGTCGCAGGTCGGGGCGATGAGCGAAATCGTCCTTAAATCGTATGTGGCGGAACTTTTGAAACAAGGAGAATAAAAAAATGACGGCAATCGTTGACGAAAAGAATTTCAAAGAAGACGTTTTGCAATCCGAAACTCCCGTACTCGTAGATTTTTATGCCGAGTGGTGCGGACCGTGCAAGGCTTTAATGCCGACGATAGAGGAAATCGCAATAGAATACGCGGAGAAAATCAAAGTCGTAAAAATAGACGTCGATAGAAACGAAAATCTTGCGGTAAAATACGGCATTATGAGCATTCCGGCATTGTTGTTTTTCGTAAACGGCAAACCCGAAAAGTCGCTTATAGGCGTCCGGTCAAAAGAGAAAATCGAAAAGACGATAAGAAAATTTTTATAGACACGGACAACTCTTTTTCAATTAATGCTGTTTCCAAAAGTAGAACCGAATATGAAAAAAATATCCATTCTGATTCTTTTGTTTGTTATGTCTTTTGTTTGTTTCGGATGCTCTAAAGAGACTATAAGAATTTATAAAATCAATTATCGATTTTATTGCAGGTAATTACGATGAGTATAACAGCAAAAATGAATTTCGCAGTGTCGATAAAGAGAGAATAAAGACCATAGTTGGAAATAAAGTTGCCGCTGTAAATCGGGACAGGCGAAAAGATAGCCGACGACGGCGTTTACGGCTTTTCGATGGACGGTGACGATTTGTATATAACACTTCTTTGCGGCGCGGTGTGAAAATTAATCAAAAACAACGTAATAATCGGCAAAACGCTTTCAAAACGTAATCAAATAGTATATAATAACCATCGGAAGGATAACTGTTCGTTGTTATCCGCGTGTTCTGTGTCGGACGCAATACAAACGAATTTCCCGATAAAAGGCGACGCGAGATAGGAAAAATATAAAACGACGGTTCCGGAGGTTATAAATATTATGTTTAAAAAGAAATTATCTATGATTATTTGCGCGGCGCTTCTGGCGATATCGTGCATCGGATTTGCCGCATGCGGAAGTGACGACGGCGGAGGGGAAACTCAAAAGCCGCGCCACGACAGCGCAAAATGGTTTACCGAAGAAGAATTGTCGGCAAAAGGACTTGCCGGTCTGACTGCGCCGACGGGATTGTCCGGAGAAATGAATTCGGATGACGCCTGGTTTAACGACGGATACTCGTTTTCGCAGGATTGCCCGGACGAGGCTACGTTCAGGACGAATGCGGAAACATATTTTTCGTATTTAAAAACGCATTATGACGGTATGTTCGGCAAACCGAGAATCGAAAAATACAGCATGGATACAAACGAAAATTGGTATATCATAGAGCAAAAGAATGATTTGTCTGAATATTTCGATGATAATCCGAGCAAATTGTACAAGTTCTATTATGTAAGGGATAACACCCTTGATAACGGCTATTTGGTAAAAGGCTCGGTATGGATTTTTGAGATTCGCTACGAATTCGATACCGCTTCCGACGGATACAAATTCAAACTGTTTATCGAAAGCGCCGATTCCTCGCGTAACGGGATTTTCGCGAACTATTATAAAATAAAATAAGTGGCAGTGAGGGCGGTACAAGCGGCAAAATGAAAAAAAGATACAGGCGTACTTGCCCGGCTGAAAGAAAAAGCAAATATTTTCAATAATAAGCGTTATAAGAAGGTCAGGACGCCGTCGCGATCGATGCGACGGCGTTTTTCGTTCAAAAATATATATAAAACCAAGAAAAAGAAGATAATATGATTAGTAATCAAACAGGTATGGCAGAGTACTACGATCCATTCGCAGAATGGATTAGGCAACACATAAAAAATAAAAAAGATAACGGCTTGCTTGGCGCGGCAGGCGAGCCAAAATAGCGCTTAAACACTTGCCGTTATCATCCCCTTTAGGGGTTAATCCTGTCCGCGGCGGGCATAAGCCAACCGTCGTCGCATTGACGGGAAATAATCGCTTGTATAAACGTATTCTGATTTTTTATATACGTCTGCTTATTTTTTCCGACACGCGGGAACAGTTGACGACGGAGCGTTTTTTTTATATACTATTGTTGTAACTTTATTCGGTATTTTTTTAAATAAGAGGCTTTGATTTTTATAGGACAACGGAACAGTTTTCCGGCGCATCCCGATTTGGCAAAACCGGACTTGCTTCTGCCCGAAAAGCATTACGCAAAATCCGACTTGCTTCTGCCCGAAAAGCGTTACGCAAAACCGGACTTGCTTCTGCCCGAAAAGCATTACGCAAAAACGCAATTCTCTGCCGAATGAAAAAAAATTAAATTTCGCCAACAATTCGACGCGTTCGGATTGTTTATATTACGGAAGAATCATGATTCACGATAAACTTGAGAAAAAAATCTCAAACCTGAAAAACGGCGACGGGAACGCCTTCGATTATATTTACGACCACACCCATCGCGCCGTGTACTTTACGATTTTTTATATCGTTAAGGATAAAATGTACGCCGAAGATATTCTGCAGGATACTTTCGTCCGCGCGATTTCCTTTATCAACGAGTATCGGGAAGGCACGAATTTCATCGGCTGGATTTGTTCTATCGGAAAATCGCTGGCTCTCAACCACCTGAAAAAATATCGGCGCGAAATACCCACCGATTTTGACGCGGACGCCTATAAATACGGCTCGAACGAACCCGAACTACCATATATTTTCGACGTAGCGGCAAAGATTCTGAGCGAGGACGAATACAAAATCGTGATGCTTTGTCAGGTTGCGGGATATAAACGAAGGGAGGTTTCGGCTATGCTCGGAATCCCGTTAGGCACGGTGACGTGGAAAAACAACGAAGCGTTGAAAAAACTAAGAAATCATCTCGAAAAGGAGGACCGCTTATGAAAAACGTAAAAAAAATTATGGCAAAGCACAAGTCGGAAATCCTGCCCGACGAAAAAATAAAGGATAACGTCAGGCACGAACTCGGCTTTGACGGCGCGCAATACTCTGCCGCATACGCTCACGGCGGCGAGCGAACCGCGGACGTCCGCCGCAATAAAATCATCGTTCTTTGCGCCGCCGCGCTTGCCGTGGCGCTGCTTCTCGGAACGATCGTTCCCGCGCTTATGAAAAACAAAAAACCGATTACGCCTTCGGTTTCAAACAAATTCGCGCAGATTACCGACGCGGTTTCCTTTTACGCTTACGGCGCGGCTTCCGTCGGAACTCTGCTGGATTC
>OJKC01000512.1_pt1 | contig 32487 bp, 30 predicted proteins | sample 1596401 | NCBI WGS metagenome assembly OJKC01 (sample SAMEA4350162, study PRJEB24818) | metagenome | biome: human; feature: gut; material: faeces | place: Denmark | collected 2013-09 | reverse complement strand
ATGAAGAATTCGAGCAAAAGAAGAAAATGCTTTTGTAGACCAACGAAAAAGACATCTTACTCAGATGTCTTTTTTAATTTTCGCGGATCGAATTTAGCCGCCTTTTGTATCCATGCGGTAAACCTCGGGTCAACGTCCTCGAATGATTCTTCTTTTTCTGTCGTTTCATAAACTTTGTCCCGAAACCATTGAAGAACCCATTTAATAGTCTGTACCGCTAATTCACCACCGGCCCATTGCGCAAAGTTAATAGCTACATAAGGATGCACCCATCTTTCGCCTTTTTCATTTTCGGGTTGGACTAACTCCGACTGGTCAATACCGAGTTCTTCCGATAGAGCCCGTAAAAACCGCTCCGTCTTCCGTAAATCCAAATAATCGGGCAAGTCTTTCTCGGCAGCATCGCACATTAAATAAATGTCGAAGTAGCTATCGGCCCTTCTCTGATTGATACCGACATTGTTTAGTATTCGCATAAAATACAGTCGATTTCTTCTAAACGGCATACGTCAAGGCTTTCAGGTTCGTGTAATAAGAGTTCGCTAATATTCGGTCGAATACCTTTTGCGGTTCAAATTTACAGGTATTGTGGCGAAATACAAACTCCCAAATGTATTTTTGTAAGTATTTTCTGGAAACCGAATGATAAATGCCTACAATACTACGCTTTAATACCGCCCAAAAACTTTCGATCGAATTCGTTGTCACCTCTCCTACGGCATACTGCTTTCGACTATGGTCTATAAACGCATGTTTGTAGTATCTATTCAGATTGCCGTATTTCCATTCATCGCTATATATCGTACTGCCGACTTTGATTGTCTTTCTGATTTCTTTGTATAGAGTTCTTTGTCGGGTATTCTCCACAACTTTGGCAACAATCTTACCTTTCCGTTGTTTCATCCCGAAGACAGGGGTTTTGTCTTTATAGGAACGCCCGCGAGCATATTTTACTTTCTTATTTGCGTGGCGATTCTTGTTTTTCCCGCCGACGAATGTTTCGTCGATTTCAACCACCCCGTCAAGTTTGGAATCGTTCTCGTTGCTAAAACATTCACGTATGCGGTGAAGCATGAGCCATGCCGTTTTTTGTGTGACTTCAATATCTTTCGATAGTCGGACGGATGAAAGTCCTTTGCCGGACGTCATAAACATCCAAATAGCCACATACCATTTTTGTAATGGAACCGACGATCTATGGAATAAGGTTCCATATCTCGCGTTAAACAGCTTACCCGTATTTTTACATTTATACTGGTTGTTCTTACATTTATAGACCTTCGAGGTCGGGTCGAAAGGTGAAACCGGATGCCCTTTCCAGACGACCCACTCCAAATATCGAATGCAGGACTGTTCGTCGGGAAACCTCTTAAATAGATCGGTCAAGGAGTTAAATTTGCATATCATAGTGTATCAAAACCGTATGTATGCAAATATAGCAAATAATTATACTAAATCCAAATTTTCGACCATATTTCCTGTTTGTTTATTTAAGTATATAAGTCCCATTATGAAATGTCATTATATATTTTGTATTATAGTCATTTTTTTTAGTTGGAATATCCAAGCACAAGAATCGGAAACTGCAGATAAAATTCACAACAATCCGATTACACCATCTGCTCAGCCGTGGAGTTTTTCTACATACGGAAGCGGAGAACAAAAGATCAATCATGGAACGGTATCAGTCAATATCCCTGTCTATACTTATGAAGATCCGGATTTTGAAATTCCCATTTCAATCAGTTATGCATCTAATGGATACAAACCTAATCAACAGGCAAATTCGATTGGATTAGGGTGGAGTCTCAATACAGGCGGTTACATTACTCGAAAAATCGTCGGACTTAGAGATGATCAGAAAATAAGAGGTATAAATTCGATAAGTGGCTTTTCTACCTATTGGGAACAAGGGCCTAAAATATATCGTGCGAAAGATATATACCAGAATGCAGAATATAAAAGCGATGGAGATTTATATACATTTAATTTAAATTCGGGCATATACACAGAAACGACCCCTGATCAATTTACTTTTAATTTTCTGGATCATCATGGTCAATTCAGTCTAGACGGAGGAAAGGAAGTCTGGGTTTATAATGCCAATCATCCCAATGGAGAATATCGGATAGATATCGAGAAAATTTATACTTCAGAAGTATACGACGGACAAAAAAACAGTACGATTGTAATTACTACCGGAGATGGCTATACCTACGAATTTAGACGAGAAGGACTATTGGGAGCAATTAGTGTGTTGGATCCGTCCGAAGTACAACCCCGTTTCCGTAATCTCTCTTTTCCCCGAAATTATTGGCCTTTAACAAAAATAACGGCTCCGAATGGAAGGATAGTAACTTTCGAGTATGGAGATGGGGACTATTCTTCTGATAACACATATGAACGTATTTCGAATTTACAGTGGTTTACAAACTATCAAAACCCAATGCAATCGGGAGATGATATTCTTTACGATTGTCTGATGACAAAGGAACGAACTCGACAATTGCGTCGTATTACGGTTGATGGACGCATTCGGATTGAATTTAATTATAGCTCACGTACTCCGGAAGTTAAAAAGATTATACCCAGGTTTTCTAGTGCTGTAATTCCGGAAATGAGTAGCGAGAGGCGACTGTCCGGAATCAAAGTAATCGATCTGAATGATGGTAGTATTATAAAAAAATGTACACTGAACCATATTTATGGAAAAGGGAATCCTGTACTGTTTCTAGATCAAATCATTATTGAAGGAGAGGGTACTTACCGTTTCGAATATTACGATTTGAATACCATATTTCCAAATCATGGAACAGTCGATCTGGACCATTGGGGATATTATAATCTTGAAGAAGATTCTCAACCGACTTATTGGGGCGAATCGTCCTACGAACAACTTCTAAAACCTGCGGTTACTGCAAATGGAGAACCTACAAAACAAAGCTATAGATCTCCATATTTTCTTGCAGCCAGAAAAGGTATGCTTCGTAAAGTTATTTATCCGACAAAAGGTTTCTCAACATTTACATATGAACCGCACAAATATATCAAAAAAATTAGCCGAGATAATACTACAGGCTATTTACCGTATTTACAAGCCGTGTCGCAGGAGGAAATAGCCGGAGGCATTCGGATACATCGAATTGCGGATTATACGTCGGCAACAGATAGTACTACCCGAACTTTCTACTACAATTATGTAACTACTCAAGGTGTAAAAACAGGATGTAGCGGTATATTATTACATGTACCGCGTTATACTCTTCCGAATATTACTACCTGTGGATATTTCAATGTTGTTAAGTATCCCGAAGATAAATACCACATCGAGTATGCGGAAGTGATGGAACAGTTTTCTAATGGTAGTTTTAACGTATATCATTTTAGTAATTACGAAGAAAATCCGGATGTAGGATACGACACATCTCTTGTGAAACCGTTGTATTCTCCGGAAGAACCGATAAAATATCAGCTCTATATAGAACCGTATTCGAAATATATTGATCGAGGTCAGTTGATGTCTGTCCGGAAATACGATGCAAAAAGTACATTGAAGCGCAAAGAAGAAACGATCAGCCGTACAAATTCCGGCTGGTCTGTTTATACGATCAAGAAAGCGCATATGTCTGCATACATGTATGAAGAAACCGTGTCGAATTCCATTCCCAAAGAAACACGAATTACTGAATATCTGGATAATGGAATGCAATACGTTACTTCGCATTCTATGGAGTATAATACATTTATGCAACCTATTTCGGATCAAGTATTTTGCAACGGACACAAGATCAAAACTTATAAATGGATGTATCCATCCGATCATCCTGCTGGAACACCAGTCCTTTTGGCTATGCGACGTTTGAATTATATATCTCCTACGCTGCAAGAGGATGTATACGATGCAACCGGAAACTTGATAAAATCCCAAAAATTTCTCTACGATTTATATGATGAAGGTATGAGTAATCCTCATCAAATATTTTTAGGACAAATACAAGAATTAAAAAACCAGATTGTTCCGGTTAAAGATCCGGAAAAAGCAAAATATACTACAACTGCTGTTTTTCGTTACAACCAAATAGGACGCATGATAGAAAGTACCGACCAAAATGGAATTTCTACGTGCTATATCTGGGGGTATGGAAATTTATATCCGGTAGCTGTTGGCCAAAATTGTGCAATTGCTCAAACTCGAACTATTGTGGATAGCAGTGATCTTCTTTATTCCGGATTGAGTTCTTCGCAAGAAACGGCACTTCGCAAAATCACAGGAGCTGAATTTACTACCTATCAGTTCAAACCGTTTATAGGAGTCTCCACCGTAACTAATCCGCGAGGAGAGTCAATATATTACAATTACTTCAAGAATAAATTACATAGTGTAGAGAAGTCATACTGGAATTCTGCCGGACAATTCGAGAAAAGTAGAGTTCGTGCATATGAGTATTCTATTGATCGATAAAATTGATGATACTATGAAAAATATTTATCGCATTGCAGTTTTATTATTTATTTGTGTCTTTCCAGTCTCTATTTCCGCGCAAATTATGACTGAGTACAAACCAGATGTCATTATTGCAGATGTGTTTTACGACACACCTTTGCTTGAAGGAGTAAGCGGATTTCAAGATCTCAATAATGGAGAATATATTACGCTTTACAATACTACGGATAAAGATATCAATATCGGCGGATGGACCATCGAGTGCGACCGTTGGTCGCAGTCGTTATTCATACCTTTCGGCATGAAAATTAGTGCAAAAAGTACCTTTGTTCTTGTATATTCATATAAAAATAAATGGAAGGAATTCCCATGGTTACCAAATGCACCGCAACAGCAGGTTTATTATCAATCAGAATTGATGCTACCCAATGGAGGGGCCACTATCACACTAAAAAACCAAAATCGCCAAATTCGTGACTGCATGATATATGATGGAACATCCAATGAATCGTCTCAGGATCGGTTGCATGCAACCAATGCAGATGGATTTGGCTTTATGGAATGCCTTACTCTTAAACGCTCAAAAATTACTTATGATTTGAATGGCAGTGGTATTGCCCTGCGCTCGGATTGGCGCCGTAGTCTGGCTTCTCCGTTTATTGTATCTCTTGCTGCTGAGCCGCAAAGTAGTATGTTTTCAATTATGGATGATAAAAATTACATTATTACTCGTACATATCAAGAAAAAACAGGTAGGAGCAGCATCGATCTTGTTGAATACTTCAATGGGTTAGGCTATCTGGAACAAACGGTTCAAGTTAATGCAACTCCGAGGCAGGAAGATTTAACGGTATTCCAGCAGTACGATATATTCAAGCGGAAATCGAAGACTTGGTTGCCTGCTGTCTCCAACGATGCGGCTGGAGCATACACTGCCCCTAATATCATTACAAGTTCTGCCGTGGCCCAATACAACGACACTAATCCGTTTTTTCGTGATATTTATGATACTGGAGAGTTCAAGCGCCAACGAATACATTTTGGCCCAGGAGAGATTTGGCAATGGAATGGTGCCGGTCAAAGATTTTCCTATATGACAAATAACAATACGGATACACTTTTCTGTCGTCGTTATAAAGTCGAGAAAAATGAGGCATACAACAAATTGATTGATGAAACTTCCAATAATCCATATCAGGCCGGAGACCTGACCGTCATTCGTTATATGGATGAAGATGGCAATCGTGTATTCGAGTTCAAAGACGGTTGGGACCGTACGATTCTTAAGCGTGTTATTGATCCATCACAAGAGGAAACCCGACGACATCTCGATACTTATTTCGTATATGATATTTATGGTAATCTATGTTTTGTCCTACCTCCAACGATGGCTTTATTGACTGCCACGACACAAGATATGGAACAACTTGTAGTCGACTACGGATATTCCTATACCTATGATCCGTTTCAACACCGTTTGAGTCAACGATTTCCGGGTGGCGGCGAAACTATTTGTCTTCATGATGACGGTGGACGTCTGACATTGTATCAGACCCCGAATATGAAAGCCAAAAAACAATGGTATTCTATAGAATATGATAATTTGAATCGCATAATAAAAAAGGAAATCATCACATTTCCTTATGAATTAACAACTACTGCGATTTATAAGACACTCATTGTCGATAACAATGCTAATGATTGTTGTCAACGTATCCGAAATGCAGCATCCAAATTCGGTTATACAGAAAATTATTGGTACAGCGAATATCCTTCTTGTAAACTTCCATTCCAACCGGTTTCAAATATTGTTTCCGAATCGGAAATCGTTGCTGTGCCGACGGGATTGAAGACTGTCGAACAAATGCCGATATACGGGAAGGAAACAAACAGCTATGTAAGTCGTACCTATTACTACGACCACAACGATCAGTTGCGGCAAATCGTCGAATTGAATCATTTAGGAGGCTATACAGTTAAAAGTTTTAAATACAATTATATTGGGTTGCCAATTACTACTCAAATATCAATACAACCAGGTCCAGAGGTGAATTATGACCGAATAACGACAACTTACACTTACGATCATGCCAACCGACTTCAAAGCGAGTATTCCGTTATCGACAATCAGAATACAAATATTTCATCCAATACTGTACGCACCAGTTATTCTTACGATACATTCGGACGTCTTGTATCAAAACAATCCGACGATATAATAGAAAACTATCGTTATGATATACGCAATCGGGAAACGTTACGAAGTAGTGACTATTTTACGATGCAACTTGCCTATGAACAACCGACTTTTGAATCGTCTGTCCGGTGTTATAACGGAAATATTTCAGAAGCGACCTGGCAGTATGGTATGGACCAGACGGCGGATACATATACCTACTATTATGATTATGCAGACCGATTGGCGGATCAACGACATATCGTAAATAGTGTCGAAGAGGAGACATATTCTCTTCGGAATATAGAATACGATGCTGATGGCAATATCCTTCAAGTAATCCGATATGCAGCAGAGGCTCCGCTTACCTCTCGCTATCAACGGCAGGAATACAGCTATACGAACAATCGTCTTACAACGTTCAAATCGACTTCGCTATGGGATGGGACGAATATACTCGACAACGAATATACTTATGATGCCGCCGGCAATGTGGTACAGGAAGGATCGAGAAATATAACTTATAATCTGTTGAATCTCACAGAAACAATTACTACTTCTGGTCGTAATTTTCAGAAATATTACTATCTTTGTGATGGGACGAAACTCGGCGTAATTACAGACGGTTATACCGTAGATTATCTCGAAGGGTGTATTTATATCACCCGTGATGGTCAGAAGCCGTTTCTGGAAAGTGCACCGGCGACTTTCGGACGATGGATATTTGTACAGAATGCTCATGAAGGACAATATGTTCCACGGTATTACCTGAACGATTATCAGGGTAGTGTTCGTGCAATTGTCGAGAAAGATGCGGCAGGGAAAAATCAAGTCATCGAAATCCGCAACTATGATCCGTTCGGACGGCCTTGGACCAATGCCGGTACTCCTGTCAGCGACAACCGCTTCCAATATAACGGAAAGGAAAGTTTACAGGCTTTCGGACACATGTATCTCGACTATGGAGCACGATTATATAATCCGACAACGCGCAGATGGCTCACACAGGATCCATTAGCAGATCAGTACTATGCAATTAGCTCCTATACCTATTGTGTTAATAATCCAGTAAAATATACTGATCCAAACGGGAAATGGATAGATGATTACTTTGATTATAATGGTAAATATTTAGGAAAAGATAATGCACGCACAGATTTTGTTCGAGTCATAAGTCGAGATATATGGAACGATCAAGCGCAAGGAAATATAATTGATTTTAATATCGGTAATAAGTATTCAAGCATCATTACAGAGGTAGAATTGTCAAATAATGCAATTGCAAAAATTGTCGAATATTATTATAATCAATTAAATAATTCAGAGGAAGTCATAGATCTTAAAATAACAGCAAGTGAAATAAAGCCTGAATCGGTAGGAATGCAATACGAACCTCCTAGAGGATATATAATAGGGCCTATCGATTTTACATTTGGACGGCCTAAAATTAGAGTAAATGTTATGTCAGGTAAGCTTCATCATGAATTGAATACAGCCTCTAATATAACAAACACATTAGTACACGAAAGAGACCACCATACTTATAAAGGTTCAAGCAAAACAGCAAATAGAGAGCTCCATGCTATAGGAGTCCAGCAAAAGCATTCTTCTTATTCAAAAACAACTCAAACCTATAAAGATGCAATCGAAAAATATAAAAAACAAATTGAATAACATTTTCAGTGTTATTTTTCTGCTATTCGGATTAGCGGCTTGCTCAGATGATCGTTACCAAACACAAAATGTAACCCATTTAGTAATCGATTCTTTCGAAGATTTTGCAAAGGACAGCGATACCGTAAGTATTCGGTCCATAACCCTATCCTTGGCCGATAAACGATTTTACACCGAATTCGAACATTCGGATATCGAGATTAATTACGAAGTAAATGTTCGTAATAATAGTGCGGACACAGTTCGTATCAATCTCCCGGATTCTTCGAACTATGCTACATATCTGAATAATCGTGTCGGGTGGTTGAGTGGATGGAATAAAAATGAGCTTGAAATTCTACCATGTCGATCAAATACTATTTGTATTACCAATATCAGCATGTTTGGTGCGTTATATCGTTGGGAAAAATTATTTCCTCCAAAACACGATTACACCTTTGATATGCTAAAAATCCTTCCCGATATAAAAGTATATTACAATGGACAGCTTGTATTGCCATCGAAAGAAATAGAAATTTTTACAAGCGACTACAAAGATCCGTGGATATATAGAGCGCTTAAAAAAATATCGGGAGAACCATATGCCATTGATTTTTCTAATAATATGGAACTAGATAAAAACAAACGCGATTGATAGATTATTGAAATTGAATAATACTCAATGACAACATTAGTCGCTATAATAGAGTGAAATACGTGATCATACAATTTGTAGATTAAGATAAAAAATACGATTTTCTACAAATACAAGAATATCCATCTTGAATTTAGTTTAGATCCAATATAGGATAATAAATTTAGCACCATAAAACTCAATGGAATAAAACGGTTAATTTTAATCTTATTTCTATATTTTTGATTTATAATTCTATAAGGATGCTCCATTCGGCATCCTTATTTTATGTTCTCTTCATTGAAATATTTTGAACATTCTTCCTGATACATCTTTATATTCTTTTGAATGAATAAAAAGCGATTCCAATTTCGAAATATTGTCTAATGATATTTTTCTCTTACTGATTCACGTTGGAACGATTTTCACTTTGTCAGTAGCGTCCTCATTCGGTTGCCTCGGAAAAGATAGGTGCCCGTCCGCGCCTGCGGCGCTCGCTCTCTACGCGGCGGAAAAATCATCCTCGCGCGGGCTTCGGTATTTTTCCGTCGCTTCGTTCGCACGGTGCACCAGTATTCTTTCCGAGGCAACCGATCCGTTCGGGATCGCCCCTCGAAGAATTATCGATTATCGTATCCGATGCAAATAGACTTTGCATCGCATCAACACGTGAGACACACGGTAAAAACTGTCCAATCATTATGACGAAGACGAAGAAATCCGCCCCACGGAAAACCTCTCTCGCTGCCCCGGCGACGATCTCTGCTACTCCCGCAGCACCGCTCTCGGAACAAAGTTCGACCACCTCCGCTGCCGCGCCCGAAGCCGTCGCGTCCGCTTCGGAGGGCACTCCTGCCGCTACGCCGATCGTCCTTCTGGAGCTGAATCGGATCGTTTGCAGCACCTATAACCCTCGCCGCAATCTGAATGAGTCGTCGCTGGATGAACTCGCCCTGAGTATGCAGCAGACGGGCCAGCTGCAACCGATCTGCGTACGCGGCAGCGGCGAGCACTACGAAATCGTTTACGGGGAGCGCCGCTACCGGGCCGCGCAGCGTGCGGGCTTCACACACATCAAGGCCCTTGTCTATGAACATCTCACGGACGAGGATGCGGAGGATATGGCCATCACGGAGAACCTCCAGCGTGAGGACGTAGCACCTCTCGAAGAGGCTGCGGCGTTCCTTCGAGCGCTCAAAACGGGCCGTCATACGGTCTCGACGCTCGTCGACAAGTTCGGCAAGAGCGAGCGTTACATCCGTTCACACCTGAAGCTCAACGACCTTATCGAGCCGCTCGCGAACCTGCTCGAACGCGAGGAGATCATCGAAAGCATGGCCATCGAGCTGGCCAAATACCCTTCGGAGGTTCAGCAGTGCGTCTTCGAGGAGCATTTCGCAAACGACGGTCACAACTCGTGGAAGAACACGTCGCCCCGTCAGGTGGGCCAATACCTTCACGACCGCTACATGACCAAGCTGAACACCTATAAATTCGACAAGACGGAGTGCTCGACCTGTGCCGAGAATACGGCCAACAACATTCTCTTTTCGGACCTTGCCGAAGGGTGTGCGGGCTGCGAAAACCGGGCCTGCATGATCCGCAAGAACGACGAATTTTTGGTTGAGAAAGCGATCCGGATGCAGCGGAACGACCCTCGCACGCTGCTTGCCGTAGAGGTGGGACACTATTCGGATGCCGTTCTCGAACGCCTCACATCCCAAGGTTATACGGTCGAGGTCATCGACACCTACAGCATGTGGGAGCCGGACGTTCCCGTGCTTCCTGACGTCGAGGTCCCCCAAGAGTCGGATTACGAGGACCGGGATGAGTATTTAGAGGCTCTGGCGGAGTACGAATCCGAGGTTTCGGAGTACCGTGAGAATATGAAGAAGCTGGATGCGGAGATCGACGCGGGCCGAGTGCGTAAATATGCCCTTATCGGTATGCTGGACGTCGATCTGTTCTACGAGGAGGTTCCGGAGCAGATCGAGGAGACGTCCGACGACAAGGGCGTCACGGTCTATACGTCGATCGCTCCGCGTCCCATTGTCGAGGAGCTTGAGAGCCGCATCGTTATGGCACATCGCTCATGCTATACGCAAATGACGACGGACCTGAAACGAGTACTTCGGGAAACGGAGATTTCTTCCTCCGCTCTTGCGGCTTCCGAGAGCCGGTTGTACGGCTATTCGCTGCTACGCCTGCTTCCGTCGAGCTACGCCGAAAAACTGGGTTTGGAGCGCGAAGCCTTGCAGGATGTGCAACAGATCGGCGATTTTCTCGATCATCTGGACGGGGATCGCATGAATATGCTGATGCGCTCGGTGATCTTCGACTGCATGGACCATATCGAAGAGTTCCGGCAGACGGATGAAACGTTCGAGCTGCAACTGCTGCGTCAGTTCGCCCTGCAACAGGACAAGGAGACGAGCGAGCGTGTGATCGCGGAACATCTGGATCGCCTGGAGAAGACGCAATCCAGACTCGAAGAGCAGCTTCACGCTTTGGAGCAGCGCAAGGCACAGGAGTTGGCCGCCGAGGTGGAAGCCTTCGATCCGGTGGTTCCCGAGGATCCTGACATCCCGCAGGAGAACCCTGCGGAGGATGTTCCGGAGCCCGAAGGAGAGCCGTTAGACCCGGATCTGTGGCCGGAAGCGTCAGCATCGCTTGCGGCATAACAGTTATAAATAATGTCGATACCGGGAGGAGCGGATAACCGCTCCTCCCGGCTTTTTATTCCCTAACCAAAACCAACACCATTATGACAAAACCGAGCGAACATTTCCGGGATACGATTCGGGAATATCTGGAGCAGCGTGCAGGCGCGGATGCGCTTTTCGCGGCCTCCTGTGCCAAAGAGCATAAAAACCTCGACGACTGCATCACCTTTATTCTGAACTATGTCCAGCAGAGCGGCTGCAACGGCTTCACGGACGCGGAGATCTATTCGCTGGCCGTGCATTACTACGATGAGGACGACATCGACGTAGGCAAGCCGCTCGATTGCCGCGTCGTCGTGAACCATACGATCGTTCTGACCGAGGAGGAGCAGCGCGAGGCGCACGAGCAGGCGCTTCGCAAAGCCACCGACGAAGCCTATGCGAAGATAACGCACAAGAGCAAATCCCAACCTACGTCGAATGCCGCAAACGCGGCGAATCAACAAAGTCTTTTCTGAGCCATGAAGCCGAGAACGAAACTGCAACGGCGCATCGTGGCAGCAAGCGGCCGCCTGCCGGAGATCACACCCGCGCAGCTGCATTGGGGCTATGCCCATCTTCTGCCACATGAAGCGTTCCGCACCAAGAGGGGAAAAATCACCTGCACCGAATGTCGGCATACGTGGCAGGGAGATCAGCAAATCGACCGTGCCGTCTGCCCGCATTGTGGCGTGCGACTTACGGTCGTAACCACCCGTCGGCGCACGTCCTGGAATGAGACTTACCTCTCTGTGGTCACGACAAGAGAGGGCTTGCAGGTCATACGCTACTTCCTTCTCGAACGGCGGGTGCGGGACGGCCACCCCGCACGCTACGAATGCTGCGAGGTCATGCAGCGCTGGATCGCACCCGACGGAAAATACGCTACCGTAGCACGCCTGCGCAATATGTCCTGGTATTATGATGTGTGGCGCTGCGCTACGCCGCTGGAGTTGCGTTCGGAATGTTGGCTTTACAACCGCATGTCCGTCGAACGGAGTTATCCTCGCCGCCGCCTTATCCCCGAATTGCGAAGGACGGGTCTTCGCTACGACCTTTATGCGGAGGATCCTGTCGGTATCTTCCGCTATATCCTCAGTCAGCGCCACGCGGAAACGCTGCTTAAAATCGGGCGCCACGACTTGTTCCGCTACTTCTGCCGAGCTGGCGGGCGCCGGATCGAAGATTACTGGCCTTCGCTCCGCATCTGCCTGCGCAACGGCTACCGCATCGATGATGCGGCTTCGTGGTGCGACTATATCGACATGCTGGGCCGGTTGGGCAAGGACATACATAACGCACACTATGTCTGTCCGTCGGATTTCCGGCAGGCGCACGATCGCTGCCATGCGCTTCTGGCCCGCATCGAGGCCGAGGAGCAGGTCGCACGCCGGCGTGCGGAATACCTCGAATACGAGAAACAGTACCGGAAGGCCAAGGGCAGGTACCTCGGCATCGCTTTTTCGGACGGAGAGATCGAAGTTCGGGTGCTGCAAAGCGTTCAGGAATTTATCGAGGAGGGCAAGGCTATGCACCACTGCGTCGAGCGGTATCACGACAAGAGCGATTCGCTCATCCTCTCGGCCCGCATCGCGGACCGGAGGGTGGAAACGGTGGAGGTTTCGCTGTCGCGGTTGCAGGTCGTGCAGTCACGCGGGGCGTGCAATAGGAATACGGAGTATCATGACCGCATCGTCCGCCTCGTGAACGACAACATGTCTCTTGTCCGAGCCGCCCGCCATAAAAGAGATAAAGCTCCCCGTGCTGCAACGCTTGGCCGCGCTGCGTCCAACAGGCAGAGGGTTTCGGCATAAGATCTTTAGTAAGAAACCGGTTGCTCTTGAATCGGATTCTCAGGAAAAACGGCGCAACCGAGTTGCCGGTGCTGCTGAAAATCGCTATTTTTGCAAATAGAACGAACATCAATATGCAGCACTTATGACAAAAGCAGAGATCGTCAAGCAAATTGCCGGACAAACGGGTCTGGAGAGTAAAATGGTCGCAGGTGTCGTCGAGGCATTGTTGGAGCGGATTCGTGCAGCCCAGATAGGCGGACAGAACGTCTATTTCCGGGGCTTCGGCAGCTTCGTGCGCCGTGAGCGAGCCGCGAAGAAGGCCCGCGACATCTCGCGCAACACGACCGTCCTCGTGCCGGCACATACCGTCCCGGCGTTCAAGCCTTCGAAGGCGTTCGTCGAGTATCTTAAAGAATAGTCGCCTCGGTATGAAACAATCGTCGCCGCAGGGGATTCGACTCCTGCGGCGACGATGTTGTGCGGTCGTTACTCTGCGAAACGGTTTCCGAGGTCCATCCGTTCGTGGAGGATTCTGACGATTAGAACGATCCGGTCGGATTCGATGCGGTAAAAGAGGATGTGCCCTCCGACTCTGAATCCATACAACCCCTCGGCGATCTGTTCGTAACGGCGTCCGATCGGGACGGTGCTTGCGGTGATCTTGCGACAGGTCGCCACAAGCAATCCGTAGTAGCGGTCTGCCTGCTCTTCCGACCACCGCTCTACGGTGTAACGCCAGATGTCCGAGAGGTCCTCGACGGCCTTGCGGGTAAAACGAAGTTCAGTCATCTGCACGTCGGGCTTTCAAATGCTGCAAATGCCGCTCGGGATCGAAACCTTCCGCGATGCCGCTGTCGAATCCTTCGGCGACGGCATTTTGCAGGTCGAGCATGCGGCTCTCGTTCTCTTCGAGCAGCCGCAGCCCGGCGCGTATGACCTCGCTGGCATTGTTATAACGCCCCTGGGCGATCTTGGCTTTGATGAAGCTCTCGAAATAGTCTCCGAGTGCTACGGATGTCGTTCTCATAGTTCCTTCTCTTGTACAGCTACAAAGTTACCAATATTTAGTAATATAACAACTCTCCGGCCGAAATTATTGTGCCCGACGGAGCGATCCGCTGCGGATCAAAGGGTCCGTGCCAGCCTGATCTGCTTGTTGCGAAACTCGATACGCTGATGGCGTGCTCCGTTTCGTTCGACGATTTCGAGTACGAGGATCTTGTCGTCGGGCATGGTGAACTTGGGCAGCGCGAAGACGGTTCTCTGGCGCTGACGGGCACGTACGATGTGCAGGTCGTTGCATACGCGCAGCAGTTCGAGTGGCGTTATCTGCTGTGCCGTTCGCTTTGCGACCTTGCGGTCCTCGATCCGAAAATGCAGGTCCTCGACTTCGAAGGAGATGTTGGAGTTGTTGTAAAGAGACAGATGGATGTATATCACGTCGTTGCGGACATAGATTCCCTGCACCTCCGTTTCGATGCCGTAATGTTTTTTCCGCAGCCGCATCTCGGTTCGGTTGAGCCTGTAGATGTCGTTGAGCGTCTTCTTGACTACGGCGGGACGTTCGCGTCCGGTGGCTTCGAGCAGCACGCGACCTTCTGCGGGTGGCGTCTGCACGGCCGGGGACGCGGACGTCGCAGCGCCTATCTCATGCGTTGCGACCTGCGGGTTCTCGGCATAGCGGGCATCGAAGGAGTAGTAGCCTCCGTCCTCGGTGATGACCGTGAGGTTCGTTTCTTTCGGAAAGTCTCGGACGGCGGCTTTCACGCGCACGACGTTCTCGGCTCCTGCGGCTTTCCCGGCGATGATGTCCATCGACCCGATGTCGATGTAGGTCACGGGCGACGGAAAGAGGATGTGTACGGTCTTGTTGAATCCCACTTCGATACGGCGGGGTGCTACATCGACGTGCTGCGCATCTGCGGCGAGGGCCGCAAGCAGCGCTGCGATCGTAAGGAAAAGACTGGATAATCGGTTCATGACGGTTTTATTCTTTCGACAGTAAATAGATCCTGTGGTCGGCTTTAAGTGTGATCTTGACCTCTTTGAGCTTCTCGGCCGCATACCGCGTCGTAGCGCGCAGGGCCGTGCGGGAGATGTCTGCGAGCACCTGCTGCCCGGCGTTGCGGCTGATGTCGATGCTCGTGCCGGTCTGCTGCCCGATGTCGGCGAGGGCCTCCTTCACGGCTCGGCGCTCGCGCGAGTCGGGGATGTTGAGCCCCGGCTGCCCGTCCATATCGTAAGCTGCGGCTTCGAGGGGAAAGATCCGCCCCTGGTATCGGATGCTGCGCACGACGATCCACAGACGCACGCCGTCGAGCGATGCCGCGCCGTAGAGGGAGGTGCCGCGCGGCAGCCGTACGCCGTCGACTGCGGCCTCTTCGAGCAGTCGCAGGCGGACCATCTCTCCCGAGCGCACGGTCTGCGTCTGCGCTATGCACGCGCTGACGGCCGTGTTATGCTCCGGGAGCTTTTCGCCTTCGGCAGTCAGGAACCTCGTGTTGCGCTCCTGTGCGGAATCTGCCGCTGCGCCGAGCGTCGAAGCCGTCAGTGCCCGGTCCGGCACGGGGCGCAGCACGCAGAGCCGTCCCCGTTCGGCCGGTACGGTGTCGATGTGCGGCTTTCCGCCGCCGAGATACTTCTGAGCCAGTTGATATTGTCGCTCGGCCAGCTCCAGTGGATCTGCGGAAGCTGCCGGCGGCGACGCATCGAGCCGTGCGGCGAGTTCCTCGACCTGACGCCGCAGATGCCCGACTTCCCGCTCGGAGGTGCGGGGTGCATAGGTTTGTGCGAGCTGCCGTTGCAGGGCGCGGTTGGCCTCATCTGCCTCCTGCATGGGGTTCTGCCGGGACGGAGGTTGCTCCGTGCGGTCGTCCAGCAGCGAGAAGGACTCCTCGCCGAGCGTGAGCAACCGCTGGGCCTGCAACGCCTCGGTCCGGACCTTCGCCACGACCTTTTGCTTGGAGCTTTCGATCTGTTGCTCGCGGCCCTCCGGCACGGAGAAGTTGATCCCCGCAGCCCCTTCCTGCTGCGGTGTTTCCTTCGTGCCGAATATCCGCCACATGAACAGCGTGAAGGGTACGAGCAGCGCGGCAGCCACGAGCAGGACGTTGGCCTTCGGCCGCCTGCGGGAGCGGATTTCATCTTTTGGTTCTTTCATCTTCATCGGAATTTGATATTCAGGATAAGACGCCCCGCAGCAGTATCCACATATCGGCGGCGGCGAAAAGCAGCAGCGCCGCAAGAGCGATGCGCTGCCGCTGGCGGGGCGCCAGACGGTCGTGTCGGCGGCGCAGCCACCGCCTCGCATAACGTGTTCGTACGCGCAGCCTGTCAACGGTCATAAGTTGCGAGGTCCTTGTTTTCGATGACGTTTAGATTCTCCAGCAGAAACCCCTGGGGGTTGTTGTCCGAACGCACGGCGTTGATGAGGCGGCAGGTCGTTACGAGCGACCGCTCGGTGATGGTGCTCTCGCGCATGATGCGTTGCCGGGCGTAGGTCGTCACCTGGTAGGGATAGCTGTCGAAGTTGCAGCGTATGCTGTCGATGCGTACGGTCTGCGAGATGCCGCCGGCGATCAGGCGGTTAAAGAATCCCTTTTCGCTCAGGGCCTTGTAATACGACAGGGCCGAGCGGTCGGCCATCAGCAGCGCACGGTTCAGGTTGGACTCGATGGCCGCCTTGTCGGGCGAGAGGGTGAAGAAGAGCTCGTGGAAGCGCCGCACGTGCTCGCGCGCCTCCACGGGGCGGTTCTGGGAGAGGTCCTGCGAGAGTGCGACCATGAGCGATCGTCCGCTGTCGAGGACGTAGATCTTCTGCCGCTGCCGCTCGGCGAAGGCATAGGAGAAGCCTACGGAGGCTACGGCCACGGCAGCGCACAATCCGGCGAAGAGGGCGCAGCAGATGCGTATGAGCCGGAAGTTGCTTTCGATATTTTTAAGACTTTTGAATTCCATACAGCGAATGTAAAGCGGTTATTGACGTGTTCCCCGGAGTTTTCCGGCAACCCACCTGACGCCGTGCCACGCGGCCTTGCCGCCGGCGTATCCTTTTCCTGCGGCCATGCCCATTAAGCCGGCCGCCAGTGTCGTGGTGCGGGCTACGGTATGGTTGAAGCTCGATATGCCTCCGGTCTGCACGATCCACGTAGAGATCGAGGGGATGCACATGTAGCCGCAGATGCCGATGACCATGAAGATCAGCGTGACGGCCGTGCCGCTCGTCGTCTCCTGCTGGAGCGAGAGTATTTGCAGACGAGCGATGATGGCCGAGAAGAGATCCGAGATCGGCAGCCACAGGTAGATCGAGACGTACTTGGAGAGCCAGTTGGTAAGCGAGCTCTGGAATCCGTCGAAGACTGCGATGGCGAATGCCAGGGGTCCGAGGATGGAGAGCACGACCAGATAGAAGGTCCTCAGTGCGTCGATGACGACCGCTGCGGCGGCGAAGGCCAGCTCCAGTATGTAGGCTAATCCTTTCATCAGCCAGCCCTTGAACGACCACGAGGAACGCTCTTCGTCCATCTTGTCGAGGGTGCTGCGCGTCTGCTCGTCCAGCCCCAGGGCGTCGAGCTCGCGCTCCATTTCGGGATCCTCCGCGTAGTAGGAATCCGCAGGCAGCCGCTCGCGTTCCTCGCGTTCGAGCGCTTCGCGCTGCTCCATGTAGTGTTCTATATTGAAGGTCTGGCCGACCATAAGCGAGTGCGTGGCCTGCACCACGGGCGAAAGGATTCCGTTGAGCGATCCCAGTACGAGTGTGGGGAAGAACATGATGCAGATCCCCAGTGCGAAGGGCCGCAGCAGCGGAAAGAGGTCTATGGCCTCGCCGCGTGCCAGCGATTGCCACACACGGTAGGAGATGTAGAGCAGCGCTCCGAGACCTGCGATGCCCGAGGCTACGGAGGTCATGCCCTCGCAGAGCGTCATCATATCGGTATAGAGCTGACGGAGGATGCCGTGCATGTTGTCCATCGATAGCAGCATGTGAACCATCACCAGTAGCGTTGTTCGTCCGTGCCGTAGAGCGCCACCACGCGCTCCATATCGCGGTGTGTGCGTGCGCGCAGCAGCGAAACGCTGATGCAACGGCGCGTGAAGTAACCCGCGAGGCGCCGGTGGCGCATGAGCGTGCCATAGACGCGCTCCACCACGTCGATACGATCCTTGTCCGTGAGACTCATATCCGTGGGGTTGATGATCTCGCCGAGGTCCTTCAGCTCTCCGGCCGCTTCCTCGATGATGCGTTTGTACCCTATGGCGATGGCCGCCAGCTCCTCGACCGAGAAGTTCGTGTCGGTGACGATGCGGCGGTAGCCGTCGACGTAGATGTCCGAGATCTCGCCCACGAGCAGCATACAGCGCTGAACCTTGCGGGCGTCGCGCACGAGTTTGTTGACTTTGCGCAGCGCGTCGTAGTACTTTTTGTTTTGCTCGTATATTTTCACCGTCTGCTGGAAGTTCTGCAACATGCTTTGCGCCGTCGAGGAGGTGTGTACCATTTCATTGGTGGAGTTGACGATACCCTGTGCGAGGTTCGAGGGGTCGGAATCGACCCATTGGGCGCGGGCTGCCCCTGCGCCGAGGAGCAGCCACACCAGAAGGAGTGCCAGACGTCTTTCCATAGCTATTCGACGGGTGTTTCGAACTCTTCGGCGGCGGGATGCGTAGCGTCGTCGGGCAGGAACAGGCCGTAGCATCCCAGCGTGAGCCGGTCGGTCGCAGGGTCGTACTCCACGCGGTTGGCGCCGCAGTCCTCCTCCTCACCGAAGAGCAGACGGTGGCGTCGCAGCGTGACGACCGCATCCTGCACCAGCCGTCGGTAGCAGAGCGTGTGGTCATAGACGAGCATCCGGTAGGTTGCCGTACCGATACGGCGCAGGGAGGCCGTGAGCGTTCCTTGTGCTGCGAGCCAGGCCCCGCAGATGCGGTCGCTGTCGAGCTGTTCTTCGAGCGAGGCGATGTGTTGCACCACCTGCTGACGGCGGCGTATGTCGTCGCGCAGAGCCGCGACGACGGGATTCATTTTTTCCATCATGAGTCGTGTTTTTTAAGGGTTCGTAATTCTTCGATAGCTGCCGCCCGGCAGGAGCAGCAGCCGATTCGTCGTCGGGGCGTAGAGCGCCACGCGGCGCCCCGCATCGAGGTAGTAGATGCCGCGCCGGTAGCGCAGGCGGAAGGTCCGGCCATGGCGGAAGCCCTCGCCGGGGCGTCGCAGCGTGAGGATGTAGCACTCCGGCCTGCGACGTATGTCGGCCGTGGCGCCGGGGTGCAGCACCGAGGCCCAGCGGCCTGCGAGGGGTGCGATGCGTCGTTCCTCCATATCCACAGTCAGGAGCAGCAGGCACGGCAGGACAACGAGGCCGAGGGCCGTGCCGACAATCCCGAAGGCATATCGCCGCATGGCACTACGCCTCCCGCTCCCTGCGGCGGCGTTCGGCCAGCTGCCGGATCGCCGCCTCGATGTCGCCGTCCAGCTTCTCGGCCAGAGCGTACACCTCCATCTTCTCCGTCTGCTCTGTCGTAAACGCAAGATATTCCTCGTCCGAGACCTCCGTAGTATAGACGGCGGACTGCACCCCGCCGAGGCTGATAAAGACCTCCTTGTAGCGGCGCGCGGGGTCGTTCGAGAGATTGATCGACAGAACCTGCGCACGCTCCTTGTCCGTCAGTCCCAGCAAGGTCTGTATCTGGTCGAACTTGTTGCGGTACTTGCGCTGGTCGAGTAGAATCTTGCAGTCGGCGTTGTTGATGATCGACTCCTTGACAATGGGCGACGAGATGATGTCCTCGACCTCCTGCGTGACGACGATCGCCTCGCCGAAGTACTTGCGGACGGTTTTGAAGAGATACCTCACATAGGATGCCATTCCCTCCTTGGCGATGGCTTTCCACGCTTCTTCCAGCAGCAGGACCTTGCGCACGCCTTGCAGCCGCCGCATCTTGGCGAGGAAGGTTTCCATAATGATGATCGTCACCACGGGCAGCAGCGTGCGGTTTTCGGAGATGTTATCCAGCTCGAAGACGATGAACCGCTTGTGCAGCAGATCCATCTGACGATTCGAGTTGAGCAGGTAGTCGTACTCGCCGCCCCGGTAGAACGGTTCGAGGACGTTCAGGAAGTTCGCCCAATCGAAATCCTTCTCACGAACCTTCTTTTGTTGCAGCAGCCGGCGGTAGTCGGTGGCGACGAACTCGTAGAAGGTGTCGAACGAAGGTACGACGGCGGGATCGCTCTTGATCTTGGTAAGGTAGAGGTTTACGGCGTTCGACAGCGCCACCTCCTCCGAGCGTGTCGGGGCCTCGTCCTCGCGTTTCCACAGCGTGAGGATCAGCGTCTTGATCGACTCCCGCTTCTCGACGTCGTACACCCCGTCCTCGACGTAGAAGGGGTTGAAACAGATCGGTGCTTCGTTCGTGTAATTCAGGTAAATACCGTCCTCGCCCCGTGTGCGGCGATGGATGAGTTCGCACAATCCTTTATACGAATTTCCCGTGTCGATAAGCAGCACGTGCGCCCCCTGTTCATAATAGTGGCGGATCAGGTGGTTCATGAAGAACGACTTGCCGCTGCCCGAAGGTCCCAGAACGAATTTGTTGCGGTTGGTCGTGATGCCGCGCTTGATCGGCTCATCGGAGATGTCGAGGTGGAGCGGTATGCCGCTCAGACGATCGACGAGCTTGATGCCGAAGGGCGACGGCGAAGAACGGTAGGCCGTCTCTTCAGCGAAGAAGCAGAGGGCCTGTTCGAGGAATGTCGGAAACGACTCCTCGGCGGGAAACTCGCCCTCGGCACCCGGTATGCCGGCCCAGAAGAGCGCCGGCACATCGACCGTATTGCGGTGAGGCGTGCAGCCCATGAGCGCGAGCTGCGAGCCCACGTCGTTGCAGATACCCTTGAGCTCCGTTTCGCTGTCGGCCCATATAAGGACGTTGCAGTGGCAGCGCACGGAGCGGTACCCTTCGGTGTGGGCTTCGTTCAGATAGAGGTCGATCCACTCCTTATTCACGGAGTTGGCACGCGAGTACCGCGCCAGAGAGTTCATGTTGCGGGCTCTCGCTTCGAGGCTTTTGAGTGTCTCGGCGTGGTTGTCCAGAAAAACGTATTGGTTGTAGATGTGCGGATGTCCGAGCAGCAGCCCCGCAGGTGCAGCGAACGAGAGGCGGCAGTCGGAGCGATCCGTCGAGAACCGTTCATAGCGGCTGTCCGTGCCGACGGCCTGCGGCACGTAGTCCAGGTCCGAAAGCGTGTACATGGCAAGGCTGCGATTCCCGATGCGTATCTGTCCGTCGTCGAGCCGCAGGTCCTCGTTGGTGACGATGCCCTCGGTGCCCAGTGCGAAGTAGCGGGCTATAAGTCCGCTGTCGTCTGCGGTGCCGACGATCTCATCGGCCGTAAGAGGTTCCAGACGTATGAAGCCTGCATCGCAGAGGATGCGGCGCATCTGCTCCGCAGCATCCAGAAACAGTGTTACGGACTCCGTGTCCCGGATCTCCTGGGGCACGATGAAACCCCGGCAGAGGGACGAGAAGTCGCTGCGGCGCCGGATCTGTTCCTTCGAGGTCTTCGTGACGAAGAGATAGCACGAGTGCCGCAGGAAGGGTCGCTCGTTGAAGTGACGCTCGAAGGCCCGGCCCAGAAAGCTCTCGTCCGAGGCGAGGTCGGGACGGTAGTGCTCCTCGGTGAAATAGTCCTGTTTATGTACGATCGTGTAGTCGGGCAGCACACGCAGGGCTTTGAGCCAGGCGCCGTGCAGGGCCTCGTATTCGGCGCCCGTGAGCGTGAAGAGCTCGGGCAGCACGACGCGGTAGGCCACCGTTACCTCGGCGTTCTTCGACAGGATGCAATCGTGTTCTACGGCCAGCAGCGGGAAGTAATGTTCCAGTGCAGCCGTTTTCAGTGTTCCTCGCATAGTTTAGTTTCGTTTAACGATCAGATGCCGGATGCTCCGGCGGTGGATGATGCGGCGCGGATGCCGCTGCGCCGCCAGGCGTTTCATCAGCCCGTGAGGGCCATAGCAGCGGTTCATGCGAAACGTCCCCCAGACCACGAGCGACATGCAGACCAGCGCCACGAGAATGCAGAGCGTGCGGTCGGCTCCCGCCATGTAGAGTACCATCGTCAGCAGCAGCGACGCGAGCATCCCGGCGGCAAAGAGGAAGAGATATTGCGACGTGAGACCCCGGAACTCCACGCTGCGGCCCACGCCTTTGTTCATGCCGTACTCCATCAGAAGAAGAACGATTCGAGGACGGTTCCCACGAGAATCAGGAAGATGCAGGCGCCGAACCAACTGGCTGCGGTCTTCGACGTATCGGGGTCGCCCGACGAAAACTTCTGGTACACACGTATCCCGCCGATGAGTCCCGTCACGGCGCCGATGGCGTAGATGAGCTGCACGAGCGGGTAGAAATAGGACGTGACCATACTTGTGGCCTCGGTAATACCGGCGATGCCGTCGCCGCCCTGTGCGTAGGCGCCCGCCGTGAGCAGTGCGAGCAGGGCCGTCGATAACGATTTTTTTCTCATGCTTTGTCTGATTTTGGGTTGAATGATGTATGAATGTCGTACGGATGAAATGTGGGCCGCACGGGTTGCGGATACGGTTCATGGATTCGTTGCTCGGGGTTCGACACAAGTTTATCGGTAGCGGTTCAGATCGAAGCGTTCGATCTCGGCGCGTTCCTGCTCGGTCACATCGTCCGGCAGGTCGTCCAGCGGCTCTCCGTCGTCGAAGGGTTCGTCGTCGTCAGCAAGCCGCTCCCAGGCGGAGAGAGTTTCCGACTGCGGGGCGGCAAAGATAGTACGCTGCGCACCGGATTGTTCCGGCGGTCGGGGCGTGGCCTCTCCAGGCGTTTCAGGGCCGATCACATAGTGTTTATGGATGATGACCGGCAACGCCGGCGTGGGCGTTGTCTGCGGAGCCGTGTCGGGAGCCGGAGCACGGGGCCGGCGCCGGAATCTTCCGACACCTGCCCCGTAGAGCGCACGGAAACACCTGCGCCGAACGAAGGTGAGGCACGCTTCGAGCAGCGTTACGATGAACATCGCGTGCGGGAGTTTTCGTCGGCAGGAGCGTGCAGGGCCTCGATCTGTGTACGGTAGCGTTCCAGATGTTCGCGCACGATAGCATCGATGTAGCTGCTCAGTGTGATGTTTCGCACACCGCACGCGCGTACCACGCGCCACAGCGTGTCGTGTACGTCCGTATCGATGTAGACTGCGTGGCGGTGTTGCAGCAGCACCCGTGAGCGCAAGAAGCGCTGTACATAGTTATATGAAGAGGATTTCTTCTCAATATGCCGGCAGTCCTTGTGTATCGTCGGCGCGGCGGGATACCTGGCTGCGGGACGCAGCGACGAAGATTTGTGTCGCAGCAGGAGTATGACGAGCAGGCACGCCAATGCACAACTGCCCGGAATCAGATAATAGGTTGCATACATAAGATTATAGATTTAGAGAATGTTTTGGGAATTTCGTTGTTTGTGCAGGCGGTTGATCTCCTCGCGGTAAAATTCGAGGTGATGGCGCAGGATGTTGTCCACGTAGGCCGTCAGCGAGAGGTTGCCCCGTCCGAGCAGCTGCACGACATCGAGCAGTTTGCGTTTGGTCTCTTCCGAAGCGTAAATTCCGGCACGTCGTTGCACGTCACTTACACACAGGAAGGTTTGCTCGTAATCAGGCATACGCAGGCGCCGACGGCGCGGCTCGCACGCTTCGGATGCAGCGGCTTCCGGTGGCGGAGCCGGTTCATCGTCCGTCGTCGGATCTTCCGGAGTGCGGAGCACGGAGCCGTGCGACGACTGACGGCCGATAGCCTGCCGCAGCGCCTCTTCGTCGATTGTCGGGTCATTGCGTCTGACCATACACTATTCCATAAGAGACAGAATTTCTGCGGCCAGCGCGTCGAGCGCGGCATCGGCGGCGAAAGCGCGGTCGGCAGGAAAGAGCGTGGAACGTCCGACGGCACCGCTCGTATCGAGAATCTCCTTGCTGAAACGGCTGCGGTACGGCACCTGTGTCTGCAACACGGGAAGACGGAACGCCGCAAATGCTTTTCCGTAGCTTTCATAAAGCGGTGTGCGTTCCCGACGGTCCACCATCGTCCAGAACAGGTGCAGCCCTGTCAGCCGGTGTGCGTCGTTATGTACGAGTTGTTCATCGACGGCCCGCGCAAAGGAAAGGGCGCTCTCCAAGACCAGCTTGTCGGCTTTCAAGGGAATGAACAGATGATCCAGCTGGGCGAGCAGGCGGAAGATACCGGGTGCGGCGACCGTGCCCGGCAGATCGAGCAGCACGAAGTCGGCTTCGCGGTCGCCGGCGGCAAGGTACGCACGGGCGGCTTGCAGCCCCTCGTCGGGTGTGGAGCGCACCACAGGCCAGATCTTGCGGCCCGTACGTTTGAACAGTCGCACCATCATGAGTTTGTAGCGGTCGTTGCGTTCGAGCACATCGAGCTCACGCTCGCGCTGCGCGACGATGCTCCATTGCGGAGCATCGCAGTCCACGACCAGCACATCGCGCCCCAGAGCATAGTGCAGCCAGCTTGCGAGCAGAATCGTGAAGGTCGATTTTCCTACACCGCCCTTTTGTGAGCAGACGCAGAAGAATACGGGTTGTTTATCCATAGGCAAAACGGGTTTTGATGCGTATCGAGAATGATTTACCTCCGTGAAAGAATCGATTCGCCGAACGATTGAATTCCGTGACGGAATGAAGTCAGTGAATGAATTGCTTCACCGAATGAATTACTTCGTGCAGTGAATCGGATCAATGACGGACATAAGTCCATGGATGACTCAAGTCATTGGCGGAAGTCATTCGCGGAGCGAAGATAGTATCCCTTCGGATGCTTTCGACGTATGTCGCATGGAGGCCGTTCCAGGCCGATCAAACGACTTGTTATCAGGCGAAAAGCGTTGTAATATTGCAGCCCGGGAAGCACCGCGGGCCGAGGGGTTCGAACCGTCGGTCGTACCCGGCGTCGTCTCGACGCATTTACCGTCGCCGGACGGTAGCGAGGTGTACCTTTGTATGCCGAAAATGTTTTCGGCATACGAAAGGTCCTCGCTCTGCGAGGCTGCGGCGTCCTCCCGAGTCGGACACCTTTTTAATCCCGAAGCCATGAATGGAAAAAGCAAACCCGGCAGGCCGCGCCTTGCCGATCCGAGGACCCATCGTTACAATTTCAAGCTCAACGATGAAGAGAATATCCGCTTCTGCCGGATGCTTGCGGAGGCCGGACTGGAACACAACCGCAGCCGGTTTATCGTCAAAAGAATCTTCGCCGAAGAGTTTCGCGTGGTGCGTATCGACCCGACTTTGGGCCGATATGTGACCCGTCTGAACCAGTTTTACGAACAGATACAGCGCGTGGGCAACAACTATAACCAGATCGTACGGGCCGTCAACACGCATTTTTCGCACACGGCGATTCCGCGACAAGTGCTCCTTCTGGAGCGCCGCACGCGCGAGCTGAAAGCCCTCTCCGAGCAGGTCATCGCGCTCAGCCGCGAACTTTACGAGCTATGGTCGCGCGGATAACCTCCGGGGCTACACCGGCGGGTGCTCTTTATTACAACAAGGATAAGATCGACCGGGGCGAGGGCCGTTTTCTGGCGGCGTTCAATACCCCGATGCAGGTCACGGACGAGCGATATTTCGACATCCGCGAGGCGCTGCGTTGTTTCGAACCGTACCTCGAAGCCAACCGCCGCACGAAGAATCCCGTGTTTCACGCCTCCCTGAATCCCGCTCCCGAAGACCGTCTCACGAACGACGAGCTGCGGCAGATCGCACGCGAATATATGGAGCGTATGGGTTACGGCGCACAGCCCTGTTTTGTCTTTCTGCACGAGGACATCGAACGCCGGCATATCCATATCGTGTCGCTGCGCGTGGGACTCGACGGCCGCAAGCTGGCGCACGACTTCGAGGCGCGACGGTCGCGGGAGATCCTCGATGCTCTGGAACGACGCTACGGCCTGCGCCCTGCCGCCGAGGGCGACGCGAAGCAGACGTACGACACGCTGTCGAAACTCGATTATACGAAAAGCGACCTCAAACGACAACTCGCATCGCTCGTGCGCTCGACACTGCACCGTTACCGCTGCGCCTCCTTCGGGGAGCTGCGGACGCTGCTCGAATATTTCAACGTCTCCATCGAAGAGTGCCGGGGTACGGCACACGGACACGAGTATGCCGGTATTCTCTACGGTGCGCTCGATGACGACGCCATGCCACAGGGTGTACCGATCAAGTCGAGCCGCATAGGACGCGACGTAGGACACCGGGCCCTCGAACGGTACTACGCCCGCAGCAGGGAGGTACTGCGGGACAGTGCGGCGCTCGACGGTACGCGGCAAACCGTCGTGCGGGTGCTGGGTGCTGCCCGTTCCCCGGAGGAGTTCTGCCGTCTGTTGGAAGCGGAAGGGATCACGGCCGTGCTGCGCCGCAACGACGCAGGACGTATCTACGGTACGACGTTCATCGATCACCGCGTGGGTATCGCGGTCAACGGTTCGCGCCTGGGACGGGAGTTCGCGGCAAACGGTCTGGCGACCCATTTCGACGCTGGCCAAGCCGAGCAACGGTTGCAGGAGGCTGAGGAGGTCCAGGAACAGACGCAAGAGATCCCGCAGGGCGGTCAGCCGGAACGAAGGCGCGAAGATCCCCCGGCGCAGGAGCGGGGAGATCCCCGCAGAAGTACGGCAGTTGACGGCATGGGCCTGGAAGAGTTGTTCGATCTGCTCGCGGCCGGCAGACAGGAGGAGTACGAGGAGCCGATCCCGCGCGAGCGCCGGCGACGTAAGAAACGCCGTGCGAAGCGGTAAGGGATGGAATCGTTCGCAAATATTCAGTAAATTCGGTAAGGCATCGCACAAAGATGAAAGGGGTATAAAAACAGAGAAAACGAATATGCCGCGAGGCTTTTTCTCCTATGGCGGAGAGTCTCGTGTAGATCGAATAGCTATCTCTCGGAGCGCGGGCCTTTCCCGCGCTTTTTATTAACCCATTCAAAATTATGTATTATGAAAGCTACCAAGATTATTTCAGAGTGTGAACTTTTCCGGCTGTTCTCACTCTGCGGCGAAGCATTTTCGTCCGATGAAATTTCCGCACGTCTGGAAGCCGCCATCGAACATTTCGTGGAACGTATTTCCCGACTGTTAAGAAAACGACCCGTGATCGACCAGCTGCGCTTGTTGGCGCATTTGTGCGGTTATCTGGAACGTATGAAGTATCGATACGCCGAAGAGCCGATCAAAAAGGGATATTTCGAAACGATCATCGCACACGTAGAGATCGAACGACGAATCCTGCTGGTGCAGTTGCGTTATCCTGCTCTGGCGACTCAGCAGAGCAAGCATATCCGCTCGCCGTACTATTGGTCCGCAGAGTATACCCTGACCGACCTGATGGAGCTGATCTCGGCGCTCCATGCGTCGGGCGCGATCCGCAAGGCAGACGGTACGCCTGCCGAATTGAACAAGCTCGTCCGTTCTTTCGAACTGCTGCTGAATGTTTCGTTCAAGAATCCCGACCGCTGCCGCAATGCCGCGCTTAATCGGAAAGTCAACGTGACCAAATTTCTGGATGCATTGAAACAGGCTCTCGTCGAACGAAGCCAACGATAGTGATACGCGGCGTGTGATTTTTTCGAATTACACGCCGTATAATATGAATTTTGCAAAACAACCGGCCTGGATGTGCCCGGAACGGACATACACACGAGCAGCCCGGAAGCGAAGGTATCTTCGTTGCAAAAACCGTATATCATGCAACAGGAAGATGACCTGAGAGGATTGGAAAAAGTCATGCAGCTCATGCGGGGCATAAGTGTTTTGTTCCTGCTGCTCCACTTCTATTGGTTCTGCTACGGATGGTTCGATATGCACGGCTGCACGCTCGGCGTATTGGACCGTCTGTTGCGGAACGTCCAGCGTACGACGGGGCTTTTCACTTACTCGTACCTGACCAAACTCTTCGCTGCGGGATTTCTGGCTCTAAGCTGCTGGGGTACGCGCAGCGTGCGCTCCGAGCGCATCACGCACCGGCAGATTCTTCTCGCAGCTGCGGCGGGCCTGCTGCTTTTCTTCTTCGGGGATCCGCTGCGGCACCTGCCGCCGCAGTGGGCGGCACCGCTCTATGTCGCAGCTACAAGCATAGGCTTCCTCTCGCTGTTTCTGGCGGGTCTATGGCTCGGACGTCTGGTCAAGGAGCGGCTGCGCGAGGATCCGTTCAACGACGAAAACGAAAGTTTCATGCAGGAAACACGCCTGATCGAGAACGAATATTCGGTCAACCTCCGTTCGCGTTACTACTACGACAAGGCATGGCACGAAGGCTGGATCAATGCGGTGAACCCCTTTCGTGCGACAATAGTACTCGGCACGCCCGGTTCCGGCAAGTCCTACACCGTGGTGAACAGCTTCATCCGCCAGCAGATCGAGAAGGGCTTCGCCATGTACCTCTACGACTTCAAATTCGACGACTTGTCCTCGATCGCTTACAACCACCTTTTGAATCACCTGGACGCCTACGAAACCCGACCGAAATTCTGCATCATCAATTTCGACGATCCCCGTCGTTCGAACCGCTGCAATCCCATCGCTCCGGAGTTTATGACCGACATCTCGGACGCCTACGAATCGGCCTATACGATCATGCTTAACCTCAATAAGACGTGGATACAGAAGCAGGGCGACTTCTTCGTCGATTCACCGATCATCCTGCTGGCGGCGATTATCTGGTACCTGAAAATCTACGAAGGAGGAAAGTACTGCACCTTTCCCCACGCCATCGAATTGTTGTGCAAACGCTACGAGGACATCTTCACGATCCTGACCTCCTATCCCGAACTGGAAAATTACCTGTCGCCCTTTATGGATGCGTGGAAAGGCGGGGCGCAGGACCAGTTGCAGGGGCAGATCGCCTCGGCCAAGATACCCCTCTCGCGCATGATCTCCCCGCAGCTCTACTGGGTGATGACGGGCAACGACTTTACGCTGGACATCAACAACCCCGAAGACCCGAAGATTCTGTGCGTGGGCAACAATCCCGACCGGCAGAACATCTACTCGGCAGCGCTGGGCCTCTATAATTCGCGCATCGTGCGGCTCATCAACAAGAAAGGAAAACTCAAGTCGTCGATCATCATCGACGAGCTGCCCACGATCTATTTCCGGGGGTTGGACAACCTGATCGCCACGGCCCGCTCGAACAAGGTGGCCGTATGCCTGAGCTTTCAGGACTTCTCGCAGCTCGAACGCGACTACGGCCAAGAGGAAGCCAAGGTCATCGAGAATACCGTGGGCAACATCTTCGCAGGTCAGGTTTTGGGAGATACGGCCAAGACGTTGAGCGAGCGCTTCGGCAGGATCGTGCAGCTGCGGACCTCCAACTCGCTGAGCAACGACAACCTCACCACCTCGACCAATACGCAGCTCGACAGCCTGATTCCCGCCTCGAAGATCTCCAACCTCTCGCAAGGCATGTTCGTGGGTGCCGTGGCGGACAATTTCGACGAACGCATCGAACAGAAGATCTTCCATGCCGAGATCGTCATCGACAGGGAGAAGCTCGCCGGAGAGACGGCTTCGTACGTTCCGATCCCGGAAATATCCTCGTTCCGCGATGCCGACGGCGTGGATCGTATGGAGGAGATCATCCGACGCAATTATACGCAGATCAAGGAGGACGTCACGCAGATCATAAAACGGGAACTCAGACGCATCGCCGAAGACCCTGCGCTGCGGCATCTGTTGGCGAAGAAGTAGGCGGACTTATCTATCTGTCTATTTAATCTGTATTTTTCTACGTCATAAATTGTAAAATTATTTTAACTGTTTTATAGAATTTACGAACATACGACAACAATATCTAAATTTCATAATACACTCCCAATATCAGATACTTATTACATTCTTTTATTCTTTGATATTAACAGAAAATTCATTATTTTTGAAAAGATAAAAATTTTCTTGCATGGAGACAAATAAAGTCATTGCATATAGCCTGTTAGCTCAAATTAGAAATTCAGGGAATTTTATAAATAGCTCTGTTGAAATATTTGTGCCTATTGTAAAATATGCATTATATAAACATATTACCCAAACTGGAGTTTATAAGGGTGCATCTATAATTGAAATATCAACATGGATTAATAAGTATTTTGGTTTAGAATTTCCTTCTGTTGTATTGGAAAAGATTTTATTAAAAATTGGTCAAGAAATTAATACATCGGAGGAAATAAAACTTCAATATATAAAGATGGGAGTTTTTGGATTAAGAATTATTCATTTGAAGAATTCAATGATTTGTATGAAACGAATCGGCAACAAGTTGAATTGGTGCAGACGATGTTTGAAAGGTTCTGCGATATTAATGCTGTAAAAAAAGATTCCTACAATACGATATTCGACTTTATAAATACTAATAAACTTACGATTTCTAATTATCTTGCAAATAAAGGCTACACGGTAAATGGGAATAATTTTTCTTTAGAAGCCCAATTTGTTGAGTATTTCAGGAATATTCCAGGTTGCTATGAGGTTATTCGAAAAATATATTTAGGTTCTATTTTATCTTGTTATCTTTCTGAATACAAGTATCAAAATGAAAATATATCGGATGTCGAACTTTTATTAGATACGAATTTCATAGTCAGTTTGCTTGATCTCAACACCCCTGAATCCACAACTACTTGTCGGCAATTATTAAGAATTGCGACAAGTTTTGGGTACGCTTTGCGTGTACTGAAAGAAACGATTAAGGAAACAACGGATTTATTACTGAGGAAAGCTGAATACTTTGATAAATCGTTTTTACCCAAACTTATTAATCCAGAAGATATCTATAACGCATGTGAGCGGCGTAATCTTAGTAGAAGTGATTTAGAGCGTATTGCTGATAATCTTGAACAGATTTTAATTAATGAGTATAATATTATTCAGATTCCATATACAACCAAATATCAGAATTTAGCAAAAAATAGTATAGAGTATGCGGAATTTAAGAAGATTAGAAATACTGATTTTGCTGCATTGCATGATATAACAGCTTTATATTATGTTCGAGAAAAACGCGGGAAGAAAAAAATAAAACATTTTGAAGATGTAAATTGTTGGTTTGTAAACAATGCGATAAATCACAACGATTCGGATTACATCGATTACAAATTGAGGGGATATCAACCAGAAATTATTCGTGCAGATGAATTATTGTGTATTCTGTGGTTTATTAAGCCGGATATTGGACGTAGTGGTTCGAATGATGGTATAGTTGATACGAACCTGAATGCGCTAATATCATGTACTTTGAATTCATCTTTGCCTCAGGCTTCGATTATCAAAGAATTGGATGATAACATCCAAAAATACAAAGATGCATCAATATCGGATAAAGATATCTTGCGTATAGCAATTCGTATTACAACGCATCAACTCAAAAACATCGAAGAATTGAATGAGATTGCAGAATCAGACAGTAAGCAATTTGTTCAAAGACTAAAAGAAGAGGCAGGTAAACAAAAAGAAGACGAGGATAAACGAATAGCTCGTTTTGAGGATGTATTGAAAAAATTAGAACGATTGTCCTCCAAAACTTCAGAAATTGATGTAGAAAAACAAAAGCGTTTGAATTTAATCAATCGAAATAGAGAACAAACAAGAAACAAATATATTTCCGGTCAAATACGCAAGTGGAGATTGCGGACATGGTATTGGTGTTTCGGTATTACATTGATCTGTGCTATTTTATTGAGATATTATTTTAATTTACCCTCTAAAGAGTATGTAGATCAATTGTTAACTCAAAAGGTTATTTCAATGATATTTGCATCTATATTTGGGTTGATTGATTTATTCGTATTTAAGAATCTGTATGATAAATATTGTAATCATTCGAATATCACAGCATACAAAACAAATATTGTTATACCGGCAGAATTAAAAGCATTGAATAATATAGGAGATCTGCCGGATTGATTTAGTTATTGAGTTTTGGCTTTAATTATTATATTTTCAATCGCAATCGGAGAGATTGCGATTTATTTTTTGTAGTTGTCGCTCTGTTACAATTCTGG
>OJKC01000508.1_pt1 | contig 32745 bp, 22 predicted proteins | sample 1596401 | NCBI WGS metagenome assembly OJKC01 (sample SAMEA4350162, study PRJEB24818) | metagenome | biome: human; feature: gut; material: faeces | place: Denmark | collected 2013-09 | reverse complement strand
GATTTGAATATAAACGACGATTTTACAGGAAAAAATATCTGCATAAGTTCCGATTTTCAAAAGTTGCATTTTAACGAATTTCTCGGTATGATTCAACGTTTATATGAATATGGCGCAAATTATACCGGAAAAGCGAGTGAATGCGATGTTTTTATTAAATATCAGGAATCGGAAATTGAAGATCCGAGATATTTAAGCGTAATGAGGGCAATAGAAACCGAAAAAAGACATATACGAATTTTATCTTTGGATGAGGGACTTAAAGCGCTAAACTTGATATTGGAAAATTTAAGTAAAATCGATCACATAAACGAAAAGGCTTACATAGAAAGAATTAAACAACGCAAGGAAAAAGGAAGAATACATAGTTTTATCGATAAAACAAATATACCTACAACAATAGGAGATATTCTTAAATCGAAAGGCGTAAATTTTTAATGCTTTAACAAAAGCGCTCTGTATGAGAAATTTCAAATACGGAGTGCTTTTATTTTGGAAACATATAAGGGGGATTCAGTGAAAAATTATCGTTTGAATAATCCGCCATAGGCGGAAAAAACTTTGAAAGCAAACGGGAAACAAAAACAACGGTTGAGGCAAAGTGTAGCCCACTATACTTTGCTATCGCAAAGAGTGGGCTCTGCGAGGCTGTGAGTCCATAGAAAAAAACGGTCGGCAGAGAAAATTTCTACACACTTTGCCTGAATAAAAATTACAAACTTAAGGAGGAAACCACCATTTCATTTATCGTATGTCATATGCAAAAATTTCATAAAAACGACGTTGCGCCCGTCGAGAGTGAAAACGAACGGGACGAAAATTATATCTCGGACAATCCGCAAATCGACCATGTCCGAACGAAAGATAATTATCGACTCATTAGCAACTACGGTACATACACAGAGTTCATAAATAATCGCTTGCGCGAATTAAATTTGTCGCCGCGCAAGGATGCGGTAGTGATGAATTCTTTCGTCGTGGGATCGGATAAAACTTTTTTCAATAAATTCCCCAAAGCGTTGCAATACGAATTCTTTACGGACTGCACAAAATTCTTTGCCGAACGCTACGGGAAAGAAAATATAATTTCGGCAGTCGTGCATTTGGACGAAACAACCCCGCATATGCACTTAAACCTGATGCCCGTAACGAAAGACGGCAGACTTTGCAGTAAACAACTGTTCGATAAACCGCAGTTACAAAAATTGCAGACGGATTTTTACGAGGAGGTCGGAAAGAAATACGGCTTACAGCGCGGCAAAGAAGGCAGCCAGCGGAAACACCTTTCCACCGCCGAGTTCAAAGCGAAAAAGATAATCGAACAAGCGGAAGCGATTAAACAAGAAAATCAGGTGTACGCAGACGCGCTCGAAGAAGCGAAAAGCGGAGAATTCTCTCGGAACAAAAGCAAACTGAAACAACAAGCGATTGCCGCCGTTGCGGAAAACGCAGATCTGAAAAAGCGGCTGGATAAATCTATGGGCGAAACGCTCGAATACGCTAAAAAAGCGGAAGCGTTAGAACGGCAAAAAGATACCGACAGCCATTACGTCCGCGTAGGCAAAACGCTTGCCAAAAGCAACCCGAAAGAATATGAGCGCATCATCCGCGGCAAGCCGAAAACTATCGGAAACTTTTTTGATTCCGTTCTATCACTGTTCACGCCGGAAGTAACGAGGCAAGTTCCGCGGCTTCAACAGATTGAAGCGGAACTCGAAGAAGAACGTAAAAAACAAGAAAAACAAAGCAATAACAATAACTTTAACGGCAAGTAAAAAATTTATTATTTGATTTTTTATTTCAAACATTTGTAATTACCTTCCCGGCAAATTTTACAAAGCAAAACCGATTGACAAAGTCCGAAAAATAATATATAGTATATATACGATAATTTATTTTGGAGGATTATTATGGTCAAACGCAAAGACGATACGCCGCAAAGAATTGCAGGGAGAAAATACGAAGAAAAGAACAAAGAAAAACGTCGTGCGGCAAGCGGAAATTTTCAGACGATGATCCCGCGGGATTTGTATGACGAAATCAATGCGTTCTTGAAGGAACGCAATATAACAAAAGTGGACTTTATAAAAAGAGCGTATGAAATAATGAAGTCCGAAAGCAGCGGAACACATTAAGTGCTTATTACACCCGTAATGGCGGGAAAAGATAAGGAGATATTGTGAGATAGGGGTAGCCGTGTTTATCTTTCCGTTAAAAGCACGGCGGGAGAAAGAATAAAAGTTATAGTGTTACTACGGAGAGTAGCCGGTAAATTAAAAATGATAAAAAATAGCAAGACAAGGCAGAAATCCCGAGCAACGCGACCTATACTAAACACAAATAATATTAAGGAGATTTGAAACGGCAAGAATATGTAAATAAAAGGGAAAATGAAAATTACAATGCGTTCATTGATATAATGACGCGTTTAGTGCAAAAATACGGCATAACCGTATTAGGTAAAATTGGAAACAAGAAGGAGGATAAAGATGAATCGCGAAGGTAAAAGATGCTTATTATATTCACGTGTAAGTACGGAAATACAGGTTGACGGATACAGTCTTGATGCGCAAAAGAATGGGCTGAAACGGTTTGCCGAAAGAGAGGAAATGACGGTTGTTGACATGTATGAGGATGCGGGTAAATCGGGAAAATCAATTGAGGGGCGACCGGCATTTAAAAAATTATTGTCAGATGTGGAAAACGGACTGGATGTCGATTATGTCCTTGTATACAAACTTTCGAGATTTGGACGGAATGCCGCTGACATATTAAATTCTTTGGCTTTATTGCAAACTTATGATGTAAATTTAATCTGTATCGAAGAAGGAATTGATTCGTCTCAAACAAGTGGGAAATTATTGATTTCTGTATTATCCGCCGTAGCAGAGATAGAGCGTGAAAATATATTGGAGCAAACGATGAACGGTCGTAGGGAAAAGGCTCGCCAAGGAAAGTGGAACGGCGGACCGCCTCCGTACGGTTATATGATTAAAGACGGCGTTTTACAAATAGAAGAAGACGAGGCTAAAATCGTCAAAATGGTTTTTGAAATGTACACTACGACAAAAATCGGATATACGGGTATAGCCAAATATCTTAATTTGCAAGGCATAACAAAGAAAAAGAGAAAAGAAAGCGACGTTACGATATTTAGTGGGCGATTTATACAAATCTTATTAGACAATCCCGTTTATTGCGGTAAGATTGCATACGGAAGAAGAATGCGCGAAAAAGTAAAGGGGAAGAAAAATGAATATCGGATTGTTGCGAAAAAAGATTTTTCTATTACTGAAGGGCAGCACGAAGCAATAGTGAGTGAAGAAATTTGGGAAAAGGCTCATTCAAAAAGAATTAATACCGGAGTTAAATTTGCATCTAAATCGGGACAGGATCGAGCGTATTTACTCACGGGCATATTGAAATGTCCTAAATGTGGAAGCAGTATGTATGCCAATAGAATAAGATGGACGAAAAAGGACGGAACATATAAAGAAGTTATGTATTATGCTTGCAGTCGCAACAAGCAAGAGCGCGGGCATTACTGTGATTATAGCGCGAACCTTAAAAAGACGGATATCGAGCCGCTTGTTATAGAGTTTATCAAGGAATTGGTGCAAGATGAACACTTTGCCGTCGAGATAAAAAAGAAGATAGGACTACAAGTAGATACCACGAAAATCGACACAGAAATAAGAAACTATGAAAGCAAGCTGAAAGAGGTGGAATTAAATAAAGCGAGGTTAGAGCGTGAAATCGACTCGTTGCCGATAGAGACTGCGCACCGTGAAAGGAAATTGCACGATATGACTTTAAGGCTTGACGCTTTATACGACACGATTGTGGAAATCGAAGAAAAAGTCGAAGATGCAAAACTTAGAAGAAAGTCGGTGGAAGCGGAATTCATCACGATGGAAAATATTTATAAAATTTTAGAGCATTTTGGAGAATTATATGATATAATCAGTGATGAGGAAAAGAAAGAGTTGATTGCGACTTTGGTCAAAGAAATTCAGATTTATCCCGAAGGAGAGAGCGATACGCCCTTAGAATCGATGAAATTCAACTTTCCCGTGTATAAAGACGGGCAAGAAGTGAACGAAATCTTTTTGAACAAGCGGACTAACGTCGAAACGTTGGCGGTATTATCCCGCAAAAGATAATTATATAATTATGAAAAAGGAGTCCGAGTATGTCGGACTCTTTATTATAAACGGCGTTTTGGCAAGGTTCGTTTTAATCTTGGCCGGCATAAGAGAAAATCGTTCGCGGCAATGACGGAAAATCCGGATTCAAGCCGTTTTAAAGTCGGTTCGGACGTTAAAATGACGACCGTATCTTCAAAAACAGCCCCGAAATAAGAAGTTATCGAAAAAATCAGTTGTAAAAAGCAGTGTTTTGTGTTAAAATAAGAATGGTGTGTTATATACTTTTGTATTTAAACGCCGCGCTTCAGCGCAAAACGGGAGTTGTTTTGAGTAAATATTACGCCGTTAAAGGTAACGGAGAAAAACACCTTTTCACCGATTGGGATGCCTGCAAGGAATTCACCGCCGGCAAAAAAGGTTATAAATTCAAGAGTTTTTCGACGAAAGAGGAGGCGGAGTTCTATCTCGAGGATAAGGATTACGCCGAAAACGCCGTTGCGGAGGACCTGAAAAACGGTTACGCCGTCGCTTACACGGACGGAAGTTTCGAGGAGTCCGCGGGGGCGTATTCTTTCGGCGCGCTCGTTTTTTCGCCGGACGGCGGCAAAGCCTCTTTTTGCGACAGCGGCAAAAATCCCGATTTCATTTCTTCGAGGAACGTCGCGGGCGAAGTTCTCGGCGTTATCGAATCGGTGAAGTGGGCGTTTTTGAACGGTTACGATAAGTTGAAAATATATCACGACTACGAGGGGTTATCCGCGTGGGCTACGGGATTGTGGCAGGCGAGAGGCGCGGTGTCGCTTTATTACGTCGAGCGGTTGAAAAAATATTCCGGCGCGGTGAAAATCACGTTTGAAAAAGTTAAAGGGCATAGCAACAACAGTTATAACGAAGCGGTGGACAAACTCGCCAAGGCGGCTCTTTTCGACGGTAAACGCGAGGTCGTTTCCGGGACAGGTTGCAAAATAAGCGGCGTTGGCGAATACGAGTCTTTATGCGAGTATATTTACAGGCAGGTCAAAGGCGTAAAAACCGAACTCGGCGACGATTATTGCAAGTTTGAAAACAGAGGTAAAAAAATTGCCGTTTATCGTAAGTCAGGCTGCTTGTCGGTCTGCGGCGACAACGGATTGTTGTATCTCACCGCCGCGGGGTTTTTTTATCGATTCTGTACAAAAGGCGGGGTTAATCGACTTATAGAGCGGTTTTTTGATGTTGAAACGAATGGAGAATTCGGTTCGGGTGCGGACGTTACGGAGTTTCTCGCAAAAAACGTCCGCGCGCAGAATTACGCGCCCTATATCGTTTTCGCGCTTATCGACGCGGAAATGAGAATAAGCGGAGTCCTTGCGTCAAAGGGGTTCGCGGGCGAGAAAATTTCCCGCGCGTTCGTTAAAAAGAACGGTGAATTCAAGACGGTTCTTCCGTTTAACGGCGCGGAAAAAATCGAGGAGAGTTATTCGTTCTTTTATAATTATCGGACTAAACTCGACGATCTGGTTTTTTCGCAAAAGGAGTGTCTTGATTTTTGCGCGGAAGCGAAAAAATATTAGTGATAAGGAATGTAATGACTAACGTAAAAATTACGAAAACGCTTTAATTCTCAAAATTACGAAAACGCTTTAATTCTCCTACCTTGGGGAAAAGGAAAGAAATACGATGGATAACGAAATAATCGCGCTTATCGATTCCGTGAAACAGCGGACGGGGATAAGCGTAAGGGTGTATCTCGAGAACGGCGACGACAGTTATTCGCCTGTTGCGGGCGAGTTGATCGAGCGCGCCGACGGAAAGGTCGACGGCATAAAAGACGTTGCCGAAAAAGGAAAAACTTACTTCAAATTCCGCCACAAAGCGGACGAGTACGTCGGATACGTGAATTCCGGGAACGGAAACGGAGAGAGTATTGCCGGGGTTATTTCGGTCATGCTCGAAAATATCGGCGGCAAAGAGTTTTCCGTAACAAAAAAGGAGTCGTTAAAAAACGTCCTTCTCGGCGAGTGTAACGCTTTGCAGGCTCAGAAGTACGTGAGAAAATTCGGTATTCCCGACGTGCCTTGTTGCGTTTACGTGGTTTATTCGCAGGGCGGTTCTATCGACGACGTTATCGACTTTCTCGAAAATTTCAAGTCAAACACCCGCGATCTCGTCGTTGCGACCGACGAAATTTCCTGCGCTTACGTCAGATTTCAGGACGGCTCATCGCAGGAAAACGACTTCCAGTCGCTCACCGATTACGCCTATCTTATGGCGCAGAGCGTAGAGGAAGAGTTGGGTATAAAGGTTAAAATCGGCGTGGGCGGAACGTCGGATTCTTTTTCTGACAGCGCGGTTTCGTATAAGCAGGCGACCATCGCCGTGAGAATGAGCGGAATGTTTGAAATAAAAACCCTCGTCGCGACGTATAAAGATTACGTTTTCATAAAAATGCTCGAAGATTTGCCAAAGTATAAACTCGAGGAGTTTCTGAACGTTTTGTCCGAGCCGGAAACCAAGAGCGTGTTTGCCGATCCGGAGATGCTCGAAACGGCTTCGGAGTTCCTCAAAGCGAATTTAAACGTGTCCGAGGCTTCGCGTAATCTCTATATGCACCGGAATACTTTGATGTACAGGCTCGATAAAATCGAAAAGTCCACGGGGCTGGATATCCGCAAGTTCCAGGACGCGATGACTTTCCGTCTTATGACCATATTATATAAACTTTTGGGCTGAATTATATAAACTTTCGGGCTGAATAGCCGCTTTAGGCGGTGAATCCGATAACGTTCGCCCGAAAAACATACCCGAGGGAGGTAGTGATGAAAGACGAAAAAAAGATTACGGAAGAAAATAAATCGAACAAATCAGGCGAAATATTCAAAAAAATTATCGTCGCCGTTATAAGCGCGATTTGTCTTATCGGCTCGTTCTTCGCGGGGTTCGTTCTGCGCGACGTGAGCGATCCGGATATGGCGTCGCTTAAGTTTATCGTCGAAACCTATAAAAAATATTATCTCGAAGAGTCCGACGATTTCGTTTCGATTATGGGTAACAGCATAATCGACAGATATTCGGAGTATATGACGAAAGAAGAGTATGAAGCGGTTGTCAAAGGCTCGGCGGGAAGAAGAAAGGGCATAGGTATCGGGTACGATAAAACTACGCTTGAAATTTCGACGGTCAACGGCAATTCGCCCGCTCAGAAAGCGGGAATCAAGGAGGGGGACGTTATCAGAGCGGTGAAAAAGAGCGGTGAGGATAATTTTACGGAAGTCGGCAATTCCGACGAACTTTCCGCCGTTTTTTCCTCGATAGCGGACGACGAAGAGTTCTCGCTTAAACTCGATTCCTCGGGCGGGGAAAAAATCATCACGGTTGCCCGCGCCGATTATCAGGAAACTTACGTTTTTTATAAGGATAACTCGGATTATTACTGTTTTCAGGACGAAAACGGCAAAAATATGTCGCTCGTCCGCCTTTCGGACGGCTTGACGGAACTTGACGATAAAACGGCTTATATAAGATATTCGTCGTTTAACGGAAGGGGAGCGTCGGACAAAGTCGGCTCATCGCCGTGGCAGATGAAAACCGCGCTCAAAAAATTCAAAGCGGACGGAAAGAGCAAACTTATTCTCGATCTCAGAAACAACGGCGGCGGATATATGGATATTCTGGAAGAAGTTTCGTCGCACTTCATCGGCGCGGAAAACGGCGCGAAAAAACTTGTTTCCAAAGCGGTTTATAAGGACGGGAGCGAGGACAGATTCGTTTCGTCGTCGGTCGATTACGCCGATTACGGTTTTGAAAAAATCGTCATTCTCGCCAATTCATACACTGCATCCGCATCCGAGGCCCTTATCGGCGCGATGCTCGATTACGACGCGGAAAAGCGCGTGAGCGTTGTTTTGTCCGCAACCGAAACGAACGACGGTTACGTATACAGATCGTACGGAAAGGGGATTATGCAGACGACTTTCCGCAACCCTGTTTTGGGTGACGCGATAAAACTCACCACCGCCAAAATTTACTGGCCGGTTTCGGGCGTAAGTATTCACGGCGTGGGCGTAAGCAAAGAATCGTTAGCGGTTTACGCCGACAGGATCTACGAGCCTGCCGTCAACGATTCCGTCGATTACGAATTGAAAAAAGCGGTTTCCTTGCTCAGATAAACAAATTAATTTTAGGGATTCCATTCGTCATCACTATTTACCGAAAAGGCGTCTTTTTCGTCATTTTCCGCGACCGTTCGGGCGCAGTACGTCAAGTACAGCAACCCTCACGCTCGCAAAAAATCATCAAAAAAATGCGCTCTTTTCGGTGCGAAGCATTTTTGCGGATGAGAAACCGACCGCATTGCGGCTCGTTTAGGCAAGGCAAACGCCCGAAGTTGTACTTGCCGTACTACGAGCGGCGTTTAACGCCGCATAAAGCGGTTTATCACCGCAAAAATAGTTAGTGATGACGAATGGAATCCCTATGTAAAAATCATTTGGAAGTGATTTTTCTTAGTTCGTGCGGAGTTTTTCCGAAGGTTTGTCTGAACGTTCTGTAAAAATAAGAAACGTTGTTATAACCGCATTCGAAGCATATTCTTTCGATGGATTTATCGGTATTCTGAATAAGCACCGAGGCGAGGGAAAGTTTTCTTTGATTCATATAATCGGTAAGCGTTTTCCCCGTAACTTTTCGAAAAGTCCTCGAAACGTATTCTTTTGAATAGTTGAGTTCGGCGAAAATCTCCGACGGGGCGAGACAAAAGAACTCTGGCATTTCGAGTTTTGCGATAAGCCCTAAAATCCACTCGGGCGCGCTGTCTCTCTGTTTACCTTGCAAATCGGCGTTGCGCTTCGCTTTGAAAAGTTCTGCCAAGGCGAAATAAAAGGACGGATTTTTTTCGGCGTCGGCGTTTCCTATCTTCTGCAATTCCGTTTCGAGTTTGTTCAGCGTTTCTATATCTATTTTCACTTTTGCATAAGCCGTGTGGTCGGACAAGGGGTTGTATTTAAAAAATGCAACCGCTTTTTCGTATAACGGAACGGTTAGCGCCAAGTCTCTGTGCGCGCAGGCGTTATCGGGTTCGCGCAAAAAGCAATGAATATCGCCGGGACGCAAGAAAACCACATCGCCCATGGAAAGTTCGTCCGTTTCGCTGTTAAGGCTGTGTTTTATCGTGCCGTTCGTTATGTAAAACAACTCGTAAAAATTATGGGAATGATAATATCTGTCGCCTTTGTTCGTGATTTGAACGATGGCGTTTTCTTTGTTTATATCCGAAAATATCTCGGTACTTAAATTATGCATATCGTGTACATTATAACTTCTAAAAACGCTTTTGTCAAGGAAATCATGTCAATGTAGTGTATAAAACAATTGCTACAGTATATTGAATTCGTAAAGTTTGGCAAGTATAATTGAGACGTAAAGAAGAGGTTGGTCGATACGACGCGATAAATCTTTTCGGACGGGATATATCCCGTTTCTCTTGCTTTGCAAGAGAAATCTCTTAACGGCAAAAACGTTCCTAAAAAAAATATTCAAGGGGCGTAGGAGGAAATATGGTAAATAAACTTTCAAACAAGAAAAGCGTACTCATCGCAATAATCCTTGCGTTGTGTCTTTCTATGTCGGCATTTGTTTTGCTTTCGACAAAAGCGTATGCGGACGAAACTTTAGTAGACGAAAAGCCGACGGCTAACGTCGTACTCGATATGGACGGCACTCAGTCCTGGCTGGAAGTGGACGGCGCTAAAGTTGCGCAGTTGCATAAGGATAACGCTATCGCCAACGGATTTTTCCCGGGCGCAAAAGGCGAATCCATGATGATGTTTACCGAGCAAATCGCAAACAACGGTTTGGTTGCGGTAAAACTCGCGAACAAATATAAAGCCGAGAATTTCTCTTCCGTTATAATTCGTCTCGTCGTCGGAAACGGAGCAGACAGTAATACAAACGTCATCACGCTTAACGGCTACGGTCTTTCCGACGCGGAATGTGCAACAAGCTCCGGTAATACCGTAATCGAAAGGGGCGGCAACGTAAACGTAGATCTTGAATTGAACGCGGCCGTTCTTGCGGACGCGGACGGATATATTTCCGGTTTCGTTATGAAGAAAACCGAAACCATGACCGAACAAACGGGACAGATTTTCGCAGATTACGTCGAACTCGTTTTAGCGGAAGAAAAGGCTCCTACGGAAAACGTAAAAGTCGATATGAACGACGTTGATTTCCTGGCTTGAAATCGACGGTTCGAAAACAAGCGAGAAGTTACACCAGGGCGCAGTTGACGACAACGCTATTCCCGGTCTTTTCCCGGGCGCGGACAACTCTACCAAGATGAATTTCACCGAAGGATTGGGTCATGAAGAGTATTTTGCGATTAAATTTGCGAAAAAGATAAAGGCTGAATACTTCGAAAAAATCAAAGTAGAACTCGTAATCGGAAACTGGGCGGATACGGGCAACGCGATAACTACCACCGCTTACGCTCTCAGCGATACGGAATTTACAAAACCCGCGGGCAAAATAAAAACCCTTAAAGGCAACGTTTATAAAATTCTCGCAATCGATCCTGCTTTAGTTGCGGGCGAGGACGGATATATCGAAGGATTCGTTATCCGTAAAACCGAGACCGATACCGAGGCGAAAGGACAATATTTCGTGAACGGCGTGGAGTTTTGCCTTGTCGGCAGCGAACCCAAGCCCGTCGTATCCGAGGAATATATCGAAAAAGACATTTCCGAAGTTATGCCTGTAGGTAGCGGCGTTACTTTCAATGTAAAAACCGACGCGGAAAATCTGAACAAAACAACGGTACAATCTGCCGTTAAAACAGCCGCTTTCGATAAACTTAACTTTAAAATAACGCCGAACGCAAACGGAAAATTCTCGACGTATGTTTTGATGAAGGCTCCGACGGCGACTTCGACTTATGAAGACGGCGGTATCTTCTTCTGGATTTCGAACGACAACGTCGTGATCGGAAACAAAGAAAACAGCGAATCTGCGGTAGCGGCGGAATTCCCCGAAAACGCATTCGTAAGCGGACAAACGACTACCGTTTCTATAGCGGCTATTCCTTATTATCTTGACGGAACTCACGCGGGATATTATTGCGCGATTTACGTAAACGGCAGCGAAAAAGCGCTCGTCGAAATTTATCTCGACATCACGACTTGCGAAACGGGCGTTTACACCAATATTCTCACGCAAGACCTCGGAAACGATTACGACGTAGCGTATGCTTCGGCAAGCGAAACTCCGAAGTCCGCGGCGGAAGTTATGAACGTTAAACTTGCTACGACGAGCGGAAAAACGGAATTTACGAATCCGAGAGCGGGACTTACCCTTTCGCATTTCGAAGTTGCGGGCGAAATCGTAGGCGATCTCGTTATCGAAGGCGACGCGACTTACGATAAGGATACAAAATTCCTTACTTTTACGAAGGAAGGAACGGTAAAGGTTTATTATACGGTTAAAAACGCGTTCGGCGAATTTAAATCAAACGAACTCTCTCTTACGTACGTTACCGAAAAGCCGAGCGACAGCGGAAATTCTTCCGGCAACGGTTGCTTCGGCACTGTATCGGGTACTTCGGTATTATTTGCAATAGCCGGAATTGCTGCGGCTGCAGTTATAGCGAAAAAGAAGAAAAACGACTGATAATTAACTAATTGACTTTACAACGAACTTCGGCAAGTCGCATTTTAAACGAGACTTGCCGAGTTTAAATTTATAAACGGGAGACTAATAAATGAAAAAATTAGTATGCGCAATGCTTTGCGCGGTACTTACTTTAACGTTTGTCGCATGCGGCGGAAACGGCGGAAACAGCGGCGGCGGAAATTCGGCGGGCGGCGGCGACGTTTACGTTAAAGTAATAGATAAAGGACTCGGCACGAAATGGATAGAAAACATTGCTTCGGCGTACTATGAAGAAACGGGAATCAAAGTCCACGTTTCGTCCGATCCCGAACTCGTTTCCAACTTGCTCACGCTCATGAACAACCCCGGTTCCGAAAAGGAAGATTTGTATTTTGTCGGACATACGATGAATAACTGGATAAAGTGGATAAGAAACGGAGCGATCGAGTCTATCGACGACGTTCTTAGTTCGACTAAATACGGAACTTCCGCAAAATCGAGAGTTGTGGACAACCAAATAATAGATATGGGTACTTATAAAGATAAGTCTTATCTCTCGAGTTACGTATATTCGAGCTGGGGGCTTATCTACAACCAAACCTATCTTAACAAAATCGACTCTTTCGGCGAATATAAAAAAGGCGAATGGCCGAGCACCGTTCAGGGACTTATAGACCTGTGCAAAGCCGTAAAGTCGGCGAGTCTCAAAAACAACAGAACGGGCAGAACGGTCGCTCCGTTCTCGTGCGGACTTACCGTCAACTACATGGATTGGCTCTTCCACGGACTTTGGTACGAACTTGATCCCGAAGGCTATACCGCATATTACGAATACAACGACGTAAACGGCGGTTATCCCACGTCGAAACTCGATACTGCCGCGGCGCTGCAAGCGCTCGAAACGATTTACGACCTTATCGGCGCAACTTCCGATACCGAAAGCAATCTCGTATCTTCCGCGCAAAATCATACCGAATCTCAACAGTCGTTCGTAAACGGCGATTGCGTATTCACGTTCAGCGGAAGTTGGTTCGCAACGGAAATGGAACAAATTCTCGGCGAAGTGGGCTTCACGGATTACCATTTCGGCGCGTACCCCGTTTACAACGCGGGCGATAAAACCGCGCTTGCGATGAACCTTCCTGGCGAAACGTTCTTCGTTCCGTCGGACGCCGTCAACGTTTCCGGCGCAAAGGATTTCCTCGCATTCGTACTTTCCGAAAAAGGAGTTGCGACAGCGGAAAAAACCCTTCAGTTTCCGATGGTGTATACGACCAGCGAAGAAATCGGATTCAGCGCGTTCGGACAAGAAATAGTAGATCTTGCAAAATCGTCCAATCTCGTTTATCGTTTTGCGAAAACCGACGTGTTCAGAACGGGCGCGCTCGAACTGTTCGTTGCGGGAACAAGTCCGTTTATAACGATGGCGAGAAACAAAATGACTAAAGAGAATATAAGACACGACGTTTTACAGACCGAAGCCGTACATCACCAGGGACTTTGGTCGGAATGGATGAAGAGAATTTAAATGAAAAACGATATCGTAAAACCCAAAAGAAAAAGGAATTTAGGAAAAACGCTGTTTATTTACGGCGGACTCGCATGGCCGATAATACACTTTATCGTGTTCTGGTTCTGCATGAATATAGGCATGGTCTATAATTCCTTTTTCACCGAAACAATTAACGGCGAACTGAACTTTGTCGGCTTCGAACAATATCTCGACGTGTTCCGCTTTATGTTCGGAATAAAAGAAGCGGGAATGCTTTCTCCGAGATCGTGGCTTAACACGTTATCCCTTATGGGACTTGCGCTTTTTATAAACTTACCCTTAACGCTTTTCTTCTCGTATCTTATTTATAAAAAAGTTGCGGGGCATGCCGTTTTAAGAGTCGGAATGTACGTTCCGTGCGTCCTTTCAACCGTTATTCTCTGTTTGTTTTACAAAATATCGGTTTCCGGAACGCAAACTTATAAAAGTCTTTTTACGATACTCGAAAAACTCGGTTACGGCAATCGTTTCGTAATCGAAAACGGCGCGCTTGCGGACAGTCGGACGGCATGGAAAGCCATATTGATATTCAGCGTATGGGCGGGCGTAAACGGTAATATAATTTACTTTACTTCGTCTATGGCAAGGCTTCCCGACAGCGTTCTCGAAAGCGCGGAACTCGACGGGGCTTCCGAAATGAGGCAGTTTATTTCGATAGTAATCCCCATGATATGGCCCGTCATCACGACAATGAGCATAACGCTCATAAGCGGCGCGCTCGGCTGGTATACGCCGTCGCTTTTGATGGTCGGCGAGTCCATGGCGGGAACTACGGGCACGGGTACGGTAGCCTGGATGATAATAAGCAACGTAACGGGCGGAAACACCGTAGGGTATCCCGCCGCGCTCGGAGTAGTGGTCGCCGTTCTCGGCGGAACGTTGGTTCTCGTTTTCAAGAGTCTTATGGAAAAAGTGTTCAGAGAGGTGGAATATTGATGAAAAACACTTCCGTGCCTATTCACAGAAAAAGCATAACGAAAAGGACGGGGATAGACAAAGTTTTCAGAATCATAGGCATTATAATCATGTCTTTGCTTTCTTTGTCTTACGTTTATATGTATCTCTGGCTTCTTCTGAACTCTTTCAGAACATCGGGAAACTTCATTATCGACTCGTTTAAACTGTTCGATTTCGGAAACTTTACCGGCGATAACTACAAAACGCTTTTTACCGTGCAGATTGCGGGATCTTCGAGAAATCCCGTCTACCTTCACGATACGATTATAACGACGGTGGTTCTCGTCGTAGGGCAGGTTGCTCTTGCTATAACCATTCCCGCGTTTACCGCATATATAATCGCGAAATACGAGTTTAAGTTGAAAAACATTATTTATAACGTATCTATAGTGTCGTTCATAATCCCGACAGTCGGAAGCATCGCGACGACCTACCGCCTTATGATGAAATTGCATCTTTTGAATACTTATTTCGGCATTTTTCTCATGGCGGCGGGCGGATTCGGTCTTGGTTTCCTTCTTTTCAAAAACTTCTTCGCGGCAATCCCGTGGGAATACGCAGAAAGCGCGTTCTTGGACGGAGCGACCGATCTCGGCGTGTTTTTGAAAATTATGTACCCGCAAGCGGTACCTATTTTGACGGCTATCGCGATAACGGCGTTTATCGGTTGCTGGAACGATTATAACACTGCTTACGTGTTTATGCCCAACAGACCGACGATATCGCTCGGCGTAAGCCAATTGTACACGAAAATGGAAGGAAAATTGCTTCTGCCCGTCGCGTTTGCCGGCATGACCGTGCTTGCAACCGTTTCGCTTATAGTATTCACGATATTCAATAAACTCATAATGAGTAATTTCTCTGCGGGAGGGCTTAAAGGTTAATATGAACAGCAAAAACAAAATAATATCGGTCGCGCTTGCCGCGGGAATGATTTTTTCGCTTGCGGCGTGCGACAATCAATCAAATAACGGCGCAAACAGTGAAAACAAAGAAGATTATATGATTCTTAAAACCGAGTATAACGGCGCGAACGTCGATACCGTAGCCGAGCAATATCTTGACTATGTCAAAACTTCCGAAAGTTCGAAAGAAGCGGAAATCCTTACGGAATATACCGGAACGGCTATGGCGCAGAATTTCACGATAAGTTGGGAGTCGGACGGCAGTTCGCAATATGCGGTATATCTTGCGGATAACGAACGATTCGAAAACAAGAAGGTTTATTTAACGACAAGAGAAAGATGCAACCTCGGTGGAACTCTTATTCCCGGGACGACATATTACTATAAAGTCGTCGGAGAAAACAAGGAAACGAAAATCGACAGTTTTAAAGTCGACGATAACGGCGTGAGACCGATAACGGTCGGCGGCGCTGCAAACGTTCGCGATCTCGGAGGATGGAAAGCCGACGGCGGAATTACCGCTTACAATCTGCTTTATCGCGGAGGTAAAATCAATGACGGGCAGAATTGCACTCTCGATGAAAACGGTCTCGACGTGATGAAGAATACGCTTGGAATAAAAACCGAAATAGATTTGCGTTTTGCAAATATAGACGACGGCGGGCAAACCGAAAGCGTGTTAGGCAAAGACGTAAAATACGTCAAAGCGCCTTTTCACGCATATAACTACATTCTTCCCGAATTCAGCCATTATGGTGAAAACGACAGAAGTTATCTGGAAATATCCGCTTCGTCATTAAAAACGATATTCGACGTTTTGGCAGACGAAAAAAATTATCCGATATACTTTCATTGCAATGCCGGAGCGGACAGAACGGGAACGTTGGCTTTTTTGATAGAATCCGTTTTAGGCGTAAGTGAAAGCGATATGACGAAAGATTTCGAACTTACCAGCTTTTCGAGTTACGGTCCGAGATATCGCGGTAAAATCAAAAACGGTCAATTCGTAAACGGCGTAATGCAAGACGACTCGAGTAATTTCGTCGCGTTCGGATATTTTCTCGAAAGAATTAAAGCGGTTTATTGCGGCGACAACGAAAGTCTTAATGCCGGCGCGGTAAATTATCTGAAGGCTGTATGCGGCGTTACCGAAGAAGAATTTTCGGCAATCAGAAAAATACTGATAAAAGGAATGGTAAACGATGAAGTTAAATAAAATTTTGTCCGCCGCGCTTGCCGCGGGAATGATTTTTTCGCTTGCGGCGTGCGGCGGAGACAACGGAAACAGCGATAAAGGAAACAATAGCGGAATGACTAAAATTATTTTACCCGATTACGATTTGAAAAAAGACGAATATAAACTCACGATAAGCGGATGGCTTATTCCGTCCGATCTTAACGAAACAAACGTTAAATGGATTAACGAATCCGGCATAAGCACGCTTTTCGCCATCGGCGCGGGCGACGGAGTGCAGAGTTTTCATTCTTACGACGAAAAAGCCGAAAAAACTTTAACTCTTCTCGGAAATAACGGCGTTAAAGTTTACGTCAATCCCGGCGTTTCCGACGGCGCGGCGTACCGTAAGATTTCCGAATTCAAACAAAGCGACGCAGTCCTCGGAATATGCGTGGACGAACCGAATAAATCGCAAATGACGTCTATGGCGGCGCAAGTCGATTGGTGGAATCAAAATTCCGACGGCAGAAACTTTTACTCGAATCTGTTCCCTTCTTTCGCGCAAGTCGTTCAGAAAGAATTCGACGGCGTTTATTCCGATTATCTCAAATTCTATTGCGATAACGTGCTTTCAAAACTTACTTCCGGCGAAAAATGGCTTTCCGCCGACAGATACCCTCTTACGTACAACGAAAACGGCGAAAAGTGTCTTGACGATAACTGGCTTTTCGACGTGCAGACGTTGAAAAAAGTCGCGAATTCTTATGAAGGATTGAAAACCAATTTCTTTATTCAGACAATGCCTTACGGAATCGACGAGGACGGCAATGCAAGCGGCGCGATTTACGGTTCGAGAGACAGAGTTCCCTCTTACGAGGACATTCGTATGCAGGAGTACGCTTTGATGGCGTTCGGTTACGACGGTATTTCATGCTTCTGTTATGCAAGCCCGCTTGTCGGATTCGAATTTGCGGAAAGTCAGGAAGCGATGATAAGTCGTGCGGGCGAAAAAACGGATATTTACGAAAGCGTTAAAAAAGCAAACGGCGAAATACTTTCATTTGACCACGTTTTGCTTCAATTCGACTGGATCGGAACTTTCACTAACGACGCCGGACACACAACGACCGGTAAAGACAGAACGACGAACACTTCGTTCCAATTTCTTTCGAGATTGTCTTTGGATAGCATTCCGTCCTTAAAAGAAGTTACGACTTCTCAAGACACCCTCTTCGGATATTTTAACGACGAGGACGGTAACGACGGAATTATGGCTGTAAATTACAACGAAACGTCGCTTAATCTTACCGACGAAATCGCTCTTACGTTCGACGGCTCGAAATACAACAAAGCCGTTTGTTATATCGGCGGAGAAAAGGTCGTAAAAACCCTTAATAAAGGCAAACTCAATTTAACTCTCGGCGTAGGCGAAGGCGTTTTCATTATCCCATTTGCGGAATAACAACTTCTTGAAAATCCGAATATCTGTGTTATCCGCGCCCGCTCGTCGGGTAAGCGGATGCCCGATATCCGACAGATTCGAAATATTATAACGGGAGAAAAAATAAAAAAATTTCTTATAATTGCCGTGACAGCAATGCTATGTTTTTTTATGCGACATAGGCTTAAAAAATAGTCCTATTAGTGCAAAAATATATTAAAACTGCGAAAAAGTGTATGTTTCAATGCGATTCATACACTTTTTCTATGCCCAAATACTTATATTATGTACGTCCATAAAATTGTGTGACCACGGTGGGTAAGAATACTACGGCAATAAAAGAATACATAGCGAAGCAATCAGAAGAAGATAAATTAGGTGAACAGTTCCGGATAGATTATCCGGAAAGTCCATTTAAGTAAATGCAAATGGCAGACCTCAATACCATTGCTTAAGGGTTGCTTGAACCATAGGGTTTCACCCGTTAAAAAAAAACACCAGCTATGCTGGTGGATATTTATTTGGATTGTAAAACAAATCTTTTTTAAGAAAAATTTTCCAAAAGGTATTGACAAGTCAAATATAAGGTGCTAAAATCTAATTGTAATTTAACCGATTAAATAAATTCGTTTTCAGATGTGCCATGATAGAGATAGGTGGAAGCCGATATGTAAAAAGCGATGAGATAAAGTCAAGCTATGGTGGGCAGTCGGCTGTTTTTTGAAATAAGCATAATGAAACTGTGTGTACGCGGTTTATTAAAGACTTTATCTGTGAAAAATTTTATTGTTCAACCGATTTATTTTTGGTAAAAGTTCAGACAAAAGAGTTTGTAATAACGGAAGACGACAAAGGAAATATAAAAGGGTTATTCCTTCGGAATTTCATAATTACGAAAATCTGTTCAATGCGGACGACTTGATTTCAGCCGGCGTTTTTGTACAATTTGTACAAGAAGTCAAGCGTTTGTATGAAAAATAAATCTTTAAGGAGGGAAACTATGAGCAAAATTAAACAGAGATATGTTCTGAACTCGGTAATGGTTATAATTATCTCGTTACTGTTCGGACTGATTTCTTTGTTTGACCTGCTGCCGAAAACATCGTTTGCGCAAGCAACTGCGGGATCGGACGCAGGGGTAGAAAATTACTCTTCCATGTCAACGGATGTAATTTATCAAATAGTTACAGACCGTTTCGCGGACGGAGATCCAACCAACAATCCTACCGGTGAGATTTACGATAAAAATAATTTACGTAAATATCATGGCGGCGATTGGGAAGGAATTACGCAAAAATTAAATGAGAACTACTTTACGAATTTAGGTGTCACGGCGTTATGGATTTCGTCACCCGTACGGAACAGCGATTATATCGATCCGTCAAACGGCTGCGCGCCTTATCATGGTTATTGGGGGCGAGATTTCTTTATTCCGAATCAATACTTTGGTACGATGGAAGAGTTTGAAGAACTTGTCGATACCGCCCATTCTAAAGGCATAAAAGTTATAATCGACTTTGCTCCGAACCATACTTCTTTTGCGGTATATGACGGCGTAATCCAACCGAATGACGGTGTTCTTTACAGAAACGGCACGTATGTAAGCAGTTACAGCAACGACACGAACAATATATTCAATCACGTTTCTGATCAATGGGCTGAATTTGATACGTGGGAACATACGGTTTATGCTCCGTTGTTCGGGCTGGCAGATCTGAACCAGCAGAATGCGACGACCGATCAATACCTGAAAGATGCTATCAGAGTCTGGCTGGATGCAGGCGTTGACGGGATTCGCGTCGATGCGGTCAAACATATGTCTTCAGGTTGGCAGAAGAATTGGGTGAACAACATATACGATTACAAACCGGTATTTATTTTCGGTGAATGGTCGCACAGCGCAACGACGTCCGAACCGAATATGGAAAATTTTGCAAACGAGAGCGGAATGAGCCTGTTGGATTTCAGATATAATACAGCCATTCGCAACGCTTTGTCCAATGCAATGACGAGCGGATATACAATGGTTGATTTCCATAACACGATGACGGCGATGGAACAGGATTATGACTTTATCAACGATCAGGTTACTTTCCTGGACAACCATGACCAATCCCGCTTTATGACAGAAGCCGGTTACAACGAATTAACTTTGGATATTGCTTTCACGCTGCAAATGACGTCTCGCGGCATTCCTTGCATTTATTACGGTACGGAGCAGTATATGGCGGATGCGGCCGGCGGTAAGAGCGATCCTTATAATCGCGCCGATATGACCGGATTCAGTCAGACCGGGAGGGCTTTTCAGGTTATATCCAAATTGGCTCCTTTGCGCAAAACCAATCCGGCGCTCGCCTATGGTTCTACACGGCAGAGATGGTTAAATAACGACGTCTATATTTTTGAAAGAGTGTTTGGTGACAGCGTTGTTATGACGGCAATCAACAGGAATCAGAGCAGCGGTTATCAACTTGAAAACCTGATGTCAGGTCTTCCGAACGGTACTTATTATGACGTTTTGGAAAATCTGCTCGGCGGCGGCAATATTACGGTAACAAACGGCAGCGTATCTGAGTATTATCTCGGCGCCGGTCAATGCGCTGTATGGCAATATACGGCAAATGAAGTGTATCCGATTATCGGCAACGTCAATCCGAAGATGAGCAAGCCCGGAAATACCGTTACAATTACGGGCCGAGGATTCGGCAATTCAACGGGAAGCGTGACTTTCGGTACGGCGAATGCGCAGATTGTATCTTGGTCGGACAGCATGATAAAAGCCGTTGTTCCCGGCGGGGTGTCCGGGGAAGTCGCGGTTGTTGTTACGAATGCCGGCGGTGTATCGAGTGAGGCTTTTGCCGGATTCGATATTTTGTCGGGTGCTCAAGTATCGGTTCGTTTTAAGGTGAATAACGCGAATACGGATTATGGGACGAACGTCTATATCGTCGGCAGCGTACCCGAACTCGGAAGTTGGGATTCGACAAAAGCAATAGGACCGCTGTTTAACGATACTCCGACGATAGGCGTATATCCTACATGGTTCTACGATATCAGCGTACCCGCAAATACGCAGATAGAATATAAATTTATCAAGATTGACGGAGCAGGTAACGTTATTTGGGAAGGCGGCATGAATCACGTTTACACAACGCCCGCAAGCAATACCGGCGAAATAACGGTTAACTGGCAGTAAAAAACAAAAGAGAGAATCCATTTTTTGGATTCTCTCTTTGCTATTTATTAGGTAACGGTTGAGGAGTCAGCTTGAATGTATGAGGCTCTGTTTCTTTTCGCTGTATTGCATATTGAAGCATTTTAACAGCGCTTTGTACTTTCAAATCAGAAGGAAGATAAATCGGGGTTAATTGCTCTGAAGGTAACAAAATGTCTTTATCATAACACAATACGGCTGTTTTGTCGGGGTTGATATACGACAAGCAGAACGCAGAGAGAGAAACGTCGCTGAAAACAATTGATTCGTCAGGGTGTTGCAACAAGAACTTAATCAAATCCGTGTACGTCTGAACAACGTAAAGAGTATCGTTTGTCAATGCTCGTTTTAACTTGTTCATATACGGCTGATTCTGGTATTTGCTTGTTATAAATATGAGGTGAGAAGTTTGCAATTTCTCTTTTGCGTATTGAATAATTGCGTTAAAATCATTGTATGACTTATAAAAAAGCGAGTCCTTTATCGTCATATCAATGGCAACAATCGGAACATAATAACTTTCTTTTAAGGTGTAAAATTGTTCTTCTGTCAGATCGATACAGAGTATACCGTCGATATTCTCCTGTATATGGATTGATCCGGATTCAATGGGGGACAGAATTTGCGTGCGGTAATTGTGTTCGAATAAACAGTTCTGAAGTTTGCAAATCAAGTCGAGCGTTTCCGCGTTGCGATAAAAGGTGTAAGCCCGTTGGTTAAAATATATGCCGATGACGTTATCGGTACTGCTGTCGGCGGATATCAACGCTCTTGCAATCGGAGAAGGGGTGTATTGGCGCAGATTGCATATCTGTAAAACCTTTTTTCGGGTTTCGTCGCTTATTTTAACGTCTTGCCTATTGTTGATAATATAGGAAACGGTTGCTTTGGAGACGCCCGCTTCTTTTGCAATATCGCCTATAGTAACGGTTTTTTTATCCTTTATGCGTTTGCGGGTTGCGCCCTTTTGATAGTTGTATTTCCGGCATAACTCCAAAATCTTTTGTTTTGTTTCTTCGGCCACTTTCTTATCGGTGCGTTGATTGATTACGTAAGAAACAGTTGCGGTAGAAACATTCGCCAATCTGGCGATTGTGGCAATGGTAATAGTACCGTCTGCAATAAAATCTTTATCGTTTTTCATGGTTATATCATACCCTAAAAGGTCCGGATTGTCAATATAATTCTAATTTAATCGGTTAAATAAAAAAATTTCAGAAATTTACCATTTTTTTTAAAAAGGGTATTGACAAATACAAAATCTGTGCTATAATTTATTTAACCGATTAGATAAATCGGATTAAATTAAGTTTTTTTAAAGGAGGACAGATTTCTATGTTGAAATCAAAACTAAGGAAAGTTACGGTCATACTGACAATTATAATGCTCATGACTTTAACTTTGGGGTTGGTCGCCGCATGCGGTGAGAATCCATCGGATTCCGTTACATCTTATAAGGTGACCTTTTATGACGGTACTACCGTGATTACAACTGAAACGGTAAAAGAGGGAAAGAAAATCGAGAACTTTATCCCTGCGGATAAGGGGTATAGCAAAGAAGGTTACGCCTTTAACGGTTGGTTTGCCACCTCGGATTTTACGCATGACTGGAGTTTTGATACAGCTATAACGAAAGACACCAACGTATATTCGCAATGGCAGTCAAGTAAACAGGACACCCGTCAATGGACGATTGCGGGCAGTTCTTCAGCCGGCGGCCCTTTGGCGGAGATCGGATGGAACGGCGGCCCGATTGCGGGGAAAAATATTCTTACGAAAACAGAAGGGAAAAACGAGTTCAAAATCACTTTGAACCTGTATAAAGGGGATCAGTTCCAATTCTGTATTCAGGATGCAGAGGGCAACTGGAATACCAACGACGCCGAAGGCGGCGGCGCGCGCGGCGGTCAGTATTTGAAAGAAAACGAGTATATGGCAGCGCCCGGTACCGGTCTTGGCGACGGTCAGGTAAATATTACGGTAAACGTGAGCGGCAATTATACTCTTACTTTGACGACGGATGCGGATGATAAGAATGTCGGCGCTATTACGGTTGTTCGCAACGGAGACGCCCCGGCTGTTACGATTGACAGATCGGATTATACTTGGTATATCTATGGTAATTCCAAAGCTACGACAACAACAGAATCTGTATTGTCGGGTACGAATTGGGGTGCAGAAGTAGATAAGTTGCAGTATTCTCCCTACGAGATGTTCAAGATTTCCGATAACGAAGCAGACGGAACGGGAACGTGGATGCAAACGTGGACGTTGGCAGAAGGCGATGAGTTCTTGTTGGCTTATTGCACGCTGAAAGAGGAAGGCGGCATCAGAGCAGAAGACGGAACGATGTTCTACTATACGAATATTACCGAATTCAACGGCGACAATGCGTGCTTCAAAAAATCGGACGGTATGGGCAGTAACATCGTTGTGGTAAAGGGCGGAACTTATACTTTTACTTTAACGGTTACTTTGGATGCTACGACCAATACTTTGAAAGGAGCTATTGAAGTAGATAAAACTTCCGATATTCTCGTGTCGGATCAGACATGGAAAGTTTTGGGCGGACGTTTGTCGTATGCGGATGCGACAAAAGAAACGGTCGGTAATCTCAAAATAGAAGAATCGGAATATAACGGCAAAACGTCGGTCTTTAAGGATAACAACTTCGGCGCAGGTTCAACAGTTCAAACATTGGAAAAAGTTGCTACGCCGGCCGAAGGAATGGCTCAGGAATATACGATTACGTTAAATCTTGTTGAAGGGGATTACTTCTATCTCTGCATTCCGGTTGCTGTTCATGCACCGTATCGTCCCGATACATACTACACTCCGGGATATACTTCTAAATTGGCAAAAGCAGCTGATTTGCCTGAAGGTATAACGGATACTTGGGGATGGGGCGGCAATTTCCTTTGCACGAAAGCCGGAAGTTATACATTTAAGGTATCCGTATCTACGAGCGGTGCTCTTTCGCTTTCCGTAACGGCTGCAACAAAGTAAAGTCAGATGGTTATTGGGGCGGTAAAGTAATTTGCCGTCCCAATATAACTAAATAAGGAGAAACAGATGAATAAGGCGGCTATATTACATGTTCCGAAATCTCAATATTCTTTTGCATACGGTAAGAAAGAACTCCGTATTCGTTTAAGGGCCGCAAAGTCTGAACTTGATAAAGTTGAAATTATTTATGCAGTAAAATACGACTGGTTAAAAGACAGAAAGACAAAAGTAATGCAAAATAGTTATTCGGACGCGCTCTATGATTACTATACGGTTTCGCTTGACGTGCCGGACTCGCGGATTGGTTATATATTTTTGTTGCAAAGCGGGGAGGAAAAATATTATTATTCGGAAGAAGGTCTGACGGTTGATTATAACCACGAAAAAAGTTATTATAACTTTTTTCAATATCCTTATATCAATAAAATAGATTTACACAATAAAGTTGCGTGGTGCGATAAAAGCGTTTTTTATCAGATATTCGTAGATCGGTTCCATATCGGAAAAACGAAAAAAAATACGGATTATATAGATAAAAAGTGGGGGGAACTTCCCGAACCGAAAGGGTTTTTCGGGGGTGATATAAAAGGCATTACCGAAAAATTGGATTACTTAAACGATTTGGGTATCAATGCAATATATTTAACTCCGATTTTTCAATCACCGAGCAATCATAAATACGATACAATCGATTATGAAACGGTAGATGAAATGTTCGGCACGAATAGCGACTTAAAGGAATTGGTTGAAAACGCGCACCAAAGGGGAATTAAAATTTTATTGGACGCCGTTTTTAATCATTGCAGCTATTTATGCAAGCAGTTTCAGGATGTTTTGATAAAAGGCAAACAGTCCGAGTATTACGATTGGTTTATCATTCATGGCGATAGACCGGACTTGGACAATATGAATTATGAATGTTTTGCGGCTTGCAACTATATGCCCAAATGGAATACCAATAACAATGAGGTGCAAAACTTTTTACTTCATATAGCGGTAAAATGGATAAAAGAGTACGGTATAGACGGGTGGCGGTTGGACGTGGCAGACGAAGTATCGCACGATTTTTGGCGGAACTTCCGAAAAGCAGTAAAGAACGAAAAGCCCGATGCAATGATAATCGGCGAAAACTGGCACGACGCTTTTCCGTGGCTGCAAGGCGATCAGTTTGATTCTATAATGAATTACTCGTTTACGAAAGCCTGTCTTGATTATTTTGCATTCGGCAAATATTCGGCAAAACAATTCTGCGATAGGTTATCGGAAATCCTGATGCGGAATACGGATCAGGTAAACGAAATGATGCTGAATCTTTTAGACAGTCACGATACGGAAAGATTTTTAACCAACGCGGGCGGAAATAAATCAAAATTGAAATGCGCTCTTGCAGTTATGTTTTTCTTTGTCGGTATGCCGTGTATCTATTACGGGACGGAAATCGGTATGAGCGGTGGATATGATCCCGATTCCCGACGGACGTTTGACTGGAATGAAAATCATTGGGATAAGGATTTATTCCAAACAATCAAGGAACTGATACAACTTCGGAAAGAAAAAATCAAAGGCAAACTTCGTATGTTTACGGAAGGCGAACTTTTTGTAATTGAAAGAGAAAAGATTTTTTTAGTCGTAAACAATACAAAAGATACGCTAAAATATGGTAAAATAATTTTAGAGCCGTATTCTTATAAAATTATAGAGCGGTAAGGGTAAAAATATATATGAGAGGTAAGGGAATGAAATTAACCAAAACACTTTGTTTAAGTCTTGCGTTAGTATTAACCGGAACATGTTTTGCTGCATGCGGTGGAAGATCTGACGGAGGGCAGACATTTACTTACGAACAAATAATGGCTAAATTTAATGGCGAAATAGAACAAAACGCAACTATTCGCGTCCTTGATAATCAAATGGCCATTGAAACGGGACATTTAAAGGAGGTTTTGGCTGCCTTTAATGAAGAATATAAAGAATACAACGTAAATGCCGTGGACGCGAATATGGATCAATATGTCGACTTGGAACAAAACGGCCCGGACGGTTACGGCCCCGATGTTCTTTATCAGGCGAACGATATGTTGATGCGATATGCGGAAGGCGGGCATGTTTTGCCCTTACCTACGGAGAAACTGGATATCGAACAAATCCCCGGAAACGTAATGGACGCATATAAACTTAAAACATACAATCTCGATTTGTATTACGGCATGCCCGTTGCGCAACAATCTACGGTGCTTACGTACAGAAAAGATTTGTTGCCTGCCGATTGGAAAACGAAATGGGACGATAACGAGAACGATATTCCCGATATGGTTGAGAATATGAACGATTTGTATGCGTACAGCAAACAGGTCAAAGAAGAGTCTGACGGCAGCAAATACGGACTGTATATGTCGCTTGTCGATCAGTATTTTAACAGCGGTTATTTATTATCGTTCGGAGCGTATGTGTTTGGCGAAACGCATGACGACATAGGACTTAATACCGCCGGCTCTGAAGTCGGATTGAATTTGTTTCGTGATTTAGCGGGAGTGTTGGGTTCTCGTTGTATCTCTCAAGATGCGACTACGCAAGTAGCTACCTATTTGACGAGCAAGGACGGTACCGTTTTCTGTACGATAGGTACGCCGGATTGGCTGACCACGTTTCAAGAGAATCTGACAGCCACCTATAAAGCGCAAGGTGATAGCGCGGAAGTGGCTGCTCAAAAGGCAAAAGAAAATCTTGTTGTCGTGGCTCCGCCGAGATTGCCGAAAGACGGCAATATTAAAAAAGAAATTAAGAATATGGATACCGAAACGTTTGAACCTACGACTATGGGCGGGGTAAACGCGTTCGGAATCAGTTCTTACACCAAGTATCCTAAAGCATGTTTGGCGTTTGTCAAATTTGTCAGCAGTTATGAAAATGAAAGATGGAGAAGTGAAGCGTTAGGCGCTGTTCCCGCTCGTACGGATCTGGCCGAAGAAATGGGGGGAGTTTCCGAAATTTTGGGAAACAGAGTTACAAGCGGAAAGGTTTATATGATGCCGTCCACTCGCGATACGCAATATATCTGGTCTCCGCTTTCTTCTATGTTTAATGACGTTGCAACGGATAACACGACTCGTAAAAATCCGATTTATACAACGACGGATGCATTAAAGAAGGCTTTAGACAAATTGGTAAAAGATATAAAATCCGCAATGAACATTGGTAAGAGCTAAAAAAGAGGGGGGATATGATTGTGGAAGAAAATAAAATTATCGCCAACAACAATCTGAATCCAAAGAACGAAGGGAAATTTTCACCTTATCAAGTTAAGTTGAGCTGTATTTTTATGGGGGTAGGGCAATTATTCTGTAAGCAATTTACAAAAGGGATACTCTTAATTCTTTTAGAAATTGCTTTTATATTGTTTTTAGCCTTTTCGGGTGTCAGCAATATAATAGGAATATTTACGCTCGGTACCAACGAGGGTATTCCTATCATGGGAATACAGGGTGACAATTCCGTAAAAATGCTTGCTTGGGGAATCACCACTCTGTTTGTGTGTGTTCTTTTTGGATTTGCTTACTATGCGAATATTAAAGACGTTATATTTACGACGCAAGAAATTAAAAAGGGGCATCCCGTAAAAAACTTTGCAGAGAGTTGTTCTGCTTTAATTAACGGGAAATTTTATTTTCTTACACTGACAATTCCCTTGATATTTGTTTGTATTTTTAATATAATGCCTCTTTTCTTTACGGGATTAGTGGCATTTACGAATTATGGCGGAGAAATTGTCCCCCCTAAATTGGTAGATTGGATAGGCTTTTCAAACTTCAGTATGATTTTTACCGTAAGTGAATATGCCACGACAATTTTAAAAATACTCGGTTGGAACTTTATATGGGCGATCGGATCGACCTTTATAAATTATTTTGGCGGTTTAGGTCTTGCTATTTTATATAATTCCAAATGCTTAAAATGGAAACGGTTTTGGAGAATCTTTCCGATGCTCGCCTATGCGATTCCCGGATTCATTACATTGACGGGATTCCGGTTTCTGTTTAGCGACAGCGGTCCGATTTTAGCTTTATTGCGCGATTGGGGCTGGGTATCGGAAAGTTTTACATTTATAGGTTTTGACTCTAAATGGTCTTTAAGACTTCTCGGTTTCTTTTCTTGCGCATGGATCAGTATTCCGTCGATAATGTTTTTGGCAACAGGCATTTTATCAAACGTCAATCAAGATATGTATGAGGCTGCTACTTTGGACGGAGCGAACGGCTGGAAACAGTTTCTGTATCTGACGTTGCCGTTTGTACTATTCGCAACCACGCCGGTCTTACTGAATTCATTTATCAGTAACTTCAATAACTTCAGTATCTTCTATTTTTTACGACCTGAAATCACTTATGATACTGCAAACTATTTTAACGCAAATAATACGGACTTATTGATCAACTGGATGTTTAATTTAACGGTCGATAAGAAGTTATACTCTCTCGGCTCGGCGCTTAGTTTGATTTTGTTTGCGTTTATGGCAATATTTTCATTGATTGTGTATGTAAGTTCGCCTGCATATAAGAAGGAGGATACATATAAATAATGGAAAAAGTAATCTCTAAAAAATTGAAGATAAGACCTGCAACGACCATGAAGACAGTTATAGTGTATGCGATAGTCTTGCTTATCAGTTTTATATTTGCCTTTCCTTGTATTTGGCTTATTCTATCGTCATTTAATGCGAATGGTTCGTTGTTGACATTAGACGGGTTTTTCCCGGAATCATATAGTTTTGTTACCTTTAAGACCTTATTTACCGAAAAAGTAGAGCACGACTATATGACGTGGTTTGGGAATACTCTTTTTGTCGCAGGAATAAGTTGTGTAATCTCTACGGTTCTTGTACTTGCGGTTTCTTATACGATGTCGCGTTATCGGTTTAAGAGTCGTAAACAAATGATGAAGGTAACACTGTTACTGAATATTTTCCCGAACTTTATGAATATGACTGCCTTATTCGTCATTATGACGCAATTTGATTTAATCAATAATCTTTGGGGATTGATATTGTTGTATAGTAGCGGTGCAACAATGGGATTCTTGGTTCAAAAAGGTTTTTTTGATACTATTCCGAGTACCATATACGACGCTGCAACGTTAGACGGAGCAACGGATTTACGGGTATTTGTTTCGATTACATTGCCTTTATCGAAACCAATGATCGTATATACGGCATTGACGGCTTTTGTTTGGCCGTGGAGTGACTTTATGCTGCCGAAACTTTTGTTACCGGATAAATCACAATGGACCGTTGCAATAGGTTTGAATTGGTTGGATGAGAGTAAATTTTCGATATTTGCCGCCGGTTCTGTATTTATCGCAGTCCCGATTGTTGCATTGTATATTGCGCTCTCCAAATATCTGATTCAAGGCGGTGCAGCAGGCGCAGTAAAGGAGTAACAATGGAGAAACAAAATTATATAGACGCGCTCAAAAGGTTGAATACCGGAGAGAAAAGCGTTTCTCAACTATACAATGAGATCTCTATGCTCGCAATGAGTTATATCCGGGCGGACGAGAAACCGAAACGATGTGCGCAGTATCTTTCGATTGAGTTTTTAATCGGCAGAGTATTTTATAACAATCTGCTGGAACTCGGCGTTTTGAAAGAAACGGCGGGTATTCTCAAAGAAAAAGGGATAGATATTACCGTTTTTGAAGAGATTGAGGACGCGGCGCTCGGCAACGGCGGTTTGGGCAGACTTGCGGCTTGCTATATGGATTCGGGCGCAGCGGTCGGTATTCCGCTGTACGGGTACGGAATCCGTTACAGATACGGTCTGTTCCGTCAGAAGTTTGAGAACGGGTATCAGAAGGAACTTCCGGACGATTGGCAGAGATTCGGGGATCCGTGGAGCATACGGAAAGAGCAGGAAAAACAGACAATCCGTTTTGCGGATATGGAAGTAGAGGCGGTTCCTTACGATATGCCGATTATCGGAAAACGAGTCAATGTTTTGCGTTTGTATCAGGCGGAAGGAAACGAAAACGCTGAAAAAATAAGCGGTGTTTTGTATCCGCCCGACGATACGGAAGAAGGAAAGTTGTTACGGATTCGGCAGGAATATTTTCTTTCGGCGGCAGCCGTCGGCGACATAATCCGCGAATACGAAAAACGGCACGGAAACGATTACCGGCAGTTTGCTTCGGAAAACAGCATACAGCTCAACGATACGCATCCGGTATTTGCCATTCCCGAACTGATTCGCGTATTGCAAGAGAAAGGATTGACGTATCGAGCGGCGCTGAAGACGGCAAAACAAGTGTTCAATTATACGAATCATACGATACTGCCCGAAGCATTAGAGCATTGGGACGTTCGGTTGTTGAAAAAGATATTGCCTGAAATAACGGAAATATTGCTGTCCATCAATACTTCCGCCCGCTATCGTCACAGAAAAGAAGGCTACACGTCGCAGGAGAGCGCCGCTACATCGATTTATGTACATTCCCGCCGCGCTATCTCTATGGCGAACACAGCGGTGTTCGTTGCAAATAAAATAAACGGAGTTGCCGAAATTCACTCGGAAATTATAAAAAGGGATTTGTTCGCGGCGGAATATTCGCATCATCCGGAAAAGTTTACGAACGTTACAAACGGCGTGACGCAAAGGCGGTGGTTGCAACTTGCAAATCCCGAACTGTCGTCTTTGCTTGACAGAAAAATCGGACAGGATTGGCGGGAACGGTTTGAAGAATTGGGCAATCTGAACGAGCATGCCGATACGGAAACGCTTTCGGACTTTATTCAGGTTAAGGAAGAGAAGAAAGCGCAGCTTTTCCGATACGTTGAGCAAACGGAAGGCGTAAAAATCGGCGGGAACCGAATATTGTTCGCGCAAGTCAAGCGTTTACACGAATATAAACGACAACTTATGACGGCGTTTGCGTTGTTACGGTTGTATTATGATTTGAAGAACGGAAAAATCAAGGATTTTACGCCTTCGGTATTCCTGTTCGGAGCAAAAAGCGCACCGTCCTATTTTCGAGCCAAAGGTATTATCAAATACATAAACGAAATCATAAAGCTGATAAATGCCGATCCCGAAACGAACAGTCTGCTTATGGGCGTATTCGTGACTGAATATAACGTTTCGTATGCGGAGAAAATCGTAGCGGCAGCCGACGTTTCGTTACAGGTTTCGACGGCGGGCTTGGAGGCAAGCGGTACGGGCAATATGAAGTTTATGATGAACGGCGCGGTCACGCTTGGCACGATGGACGGAGCGAATATCGAAATCGTCGAAAAAGCGGGCGAGGAGAATAATTATATATTCGGTGCGCGCGTGGACGAGATAGAAAAACTTCGCGAGGGCGGTTACAATCCGAACGCCTATCTGAAAGAACATGCGGACTGGAAAAAAATTGTGCATACGTTGACGGACGGAACGTTTTCAGATGACGGAAAGGGGTGTTTTGATGAATTATATCGTTCGTTGACGGTGGGAACAAGCTGGCATAAACCCGATCACTACTTTATATTCAGAGATTTGGAGGAGTATTATCAAGCCATATTACAGGTAAATCATGATTATAAAAATAGGATAGGTTTTGCGAACAAACAGTTCAACAATACAGCGAACTCATTTTATTTTTCTTCTGATCGTTCTATTCGTGAGTATGCGAAGAAAATTTGGAGTTTATCTTATTAACGTAAAAAGACGCAAAGCCGTTTCGCTTTGTGTCTTTTTGTTTAGGAGGAATGATGATAAAATATAAAAAACGCTCGGCGGGTATCTTATTGCACATATCTTCGTTGCCGAACAAGTACGGAATCGGAACGCTGGGAAAATCAGCTTACGAGTGGATTGATTTGTTGGCTGATTGCGGAATAAGTTGTTGGCAGGTTCTTCCGCTCGTTCAGACAAGCTACGGGGATTCTCCGTATCAGTCCGCATACAGCGGATCGGGCAATCCGTATTTTATTGATTTTGACATTTTGGTAAAAGAAGGTTTGCTGAAAAAATCAGAGTTATCCGTCTGCCGTAATACAAAATCGAAAATCGACTATGCTTTTTTATACCAAAACAAATATGGCGTTCTTCGGAAGGCTTACGAGCGATTTGATATACAAAACGCCGACTTTGTATCTTTTGTCGAGAATGGAATATTTGACGGCTACGCTTTATTTATGGCAATCAAGGAGAAGTTCGGCGGGGTATCCTTTGATCGATGGCCGGACGAATATAAATTCGCCAAAAAGCGGAGTTTACGGAAGTTCAAAGCCGAAAATCAAAAAGAATATTTATTTTGGCTGTTCTTGCAATATGAGTTTTCCAAACAATGGAATACGCTGAAACGGTACGCAAACGAGAAAGGCGTTTCAATCATCGGCGATATACCGCTGTACGTCGCTTACGACAGCGCGGACGTATGGCTGAATCCAAAGCTGTTCAAATTAAATACAGACCGCAGTTTGAAAAAGGTAGCGGGAGTTCCGCCCGACTATTTTTCTGCAACGGGACAGCTTTGGGGAAATCCCTTATACAAGTGGGAATATCATAAGCAGACTAATTATGATTGGTGGATAAAGCGAATAGAAAGAAGTGTTCAGTTATATGATGTTGTACGAATAGATCATTTTAGAGGGTTTGATGAATATTATTCAATACCTGCAGGTGATAAGGATGCAACGAACGGACATTGGGAGAAAGGACCTGGAATAGATTTATTTAATGCTATAAAATAT
>OJKC01000503.1_pt1 | contig 32954 bp, 28 predicted proteins | sample 1596401 | NCBI WGS metagenome assembly OJKC01 (sample SAMEA4350162, study PRJEB24818) | metagenome | biome: human; feature: gut; material: faeces | place: Denmark | collected 2013-09 | reverse complement strand
CGCTCTCGCTGGCCGCAGCGATCAGCTTGGGGGTGTGGATCTCGATGAAGTTGCGGTCCAGCAGGAACTTACGCATGGCGTTGACAAAGCAGCTCTGTGCCTTGAACATCAGCTGGTTCTCGTCGGTACGCAGGTCGATCCAGCGGTAGTCGATGCGCTGATCAATGCTGGAGCGCTCGACAGCCTTCTTCTTCTTGGTGGCTGCGATCTCCTTGCGGACGATGGGCAGCGCATCGGCGATGCTCTCGATCTCGATGGTCTCGGGGATCATCTCGACGCCGCCCATCTTGACGTAATCGTTTGCCACCACCTTGCCGGTGACGGTGATGACGGAATCCGGGGTGAGCTGGTCGATGGTGTCCACCAGCTCGGGGTGGTCGGCCTTCTCGACCGTGATCTGCAGTTTGCCGGTAATATCCTTCAGCACGATGAAGGCCATATACTTGCTGTTGCGCAGGTTCTCAATAAAGCCCTGCACCTTGACCGTGCCGCCGATGGCCTTTTGAGCCTCGTTGATATAGGTGCGTTCCATAATACAGGAATCCTCCTTTAACGTCTTGTGTACTGTTTTATTATACGCTTTTCCGGGGATAAATCAAGAGATATGGTGATTTCAGCCGCTCTGCGCTATGCTTTACACAAAAATGCGGCTGCAGGCAGACCGCAGTCCACCCGGAGCCGCCTGATTTTCAACACATTCCCGGTTATCGCCCGTCATGCGCCGCAGCGCACATCATTCCGGCACAGCCGGAGTATCCTTGCGCCAGCACATCATTTTGCGTAGCAAACCTCATTTTTCATCGTGCAGGGTGCCGGTGCCGCCCTCCACAACACCGTCGTGCCGCAGCACCGCTGCGATGGTGCCGAAGAAGCACTTCACATCCAGCCCAAAGCTCATGTGCTGGACATACCAGCCGTCCAGCTTCGCCTTCTCGGCGATCTCCAGTTCGTCGCGGCCATGGATCTGCGCCCAGCCGGTCAGGCCCGGGCGCACATCGTTGGCACCGTACTTGTCCCGTTCAGCCAGCAGGTCGTACTGGTTCCAGAGCGCGGGCCGGGGCCCGATGACCGCCATATCGCCCACAAAGATGTTCCACAGCTGAGGCAGTTCGTCCAGGCTGGTCTTGCGCAGGAAATGGCCCATGCGGGTGATATACTGGTCCGGGTCGTGGAGCAGATGGGTGGGCATATCGTGGGGCGTGTCGATGCGCATGGTGCGGAACTTTAAAATCGAAAAGTGCTTTTTGCCGATGCCCACCCGCTTCTGTTTGAAGAACACCGGGCCGGGTGAGTCGATCTTGATGGCGATGGCAAGAATCAGAAAAAGCCAGGACAGGCAGACCATGCCGCACAGCGACAGCACGACAGCCAGCAGGCGCTTGATCCCATTGCGATACATGGGGTTTTCCCTCCGTTTTTACAATTTACTGTTTCAGTATACCAGTATGGGCCGTTTTTTGCAATCGCACGCCGGTATTTTTATGCATCTGGCGCGTTTTGCCGGTTTTGTGGTAAAAAAGCGCCGGTTTTGTCTCTTGTTTTACCCGGAAAGAGGAAGTAAGATAATGACAACAAATGTTGTCTGCGCCTTTGCCTGTGCGATCAGCCGGAAAAGCGTGGACGCCGATTCCGATCTATTTGTCGATGGAGGTTTCCTCTATGATCCAGCATTTTCGTTTTGGTTCTCCCATCCGCACCGACAGCGTTGTGCAGGATATTCCTGTTTCGACCGGTGCCGTTCCGTTCCTCACGGCTGACGCAGACGGCTGGGTGTATACGATGGCTCCGGATGCCATCGTGTACGGTCTGGGCGAGATGCCCCGCGGCATCAACAAGCGCGGTTGGCACTATGTCGCCAACAACACCGATGAATCCCACCACGGTGAGAACAAAGTCTCTTACTATGGTGCCCACAATTTTCTGCTGATTGACGGCGGCCCCGGCGGCGATCTGTTTGGCGTCTTCGTGGATTTCCCGGGCAAAGTGCACTACGACATCGGTTACACGGTGCACGACACCCTGCGCTTTGCCACAGAGGAGCCGGACTATGAGCTTTACATCCTCACTGGCGCAGACCTGAACGACATTGCCCACCAGTTCCGCCAGCTGATCGGCCGCAGTTACATCCCGCCCAAATGGGCCTTCGGCCTGCAGCAGAGCCGCTGGGGCTACAAGACCGCCGAGGATGTGCGGGAGGTGGCACGCCAGTACAAAGAGAACGATCTGCCGCTGGATATGATCTGCATGGACATCGACTACATGCAGGATTATGCCGACTTTACCATCAACAAAGAACGCTTCCCGGATCTGGCTGCGCTGGCTGCCGAGTTGAAAGCACAGGGCATCCGGCTGGTGCCCATCATTGATGCAGGTGTGCGTATCGACCCCGAGGAGCCCACCTGCACCGAAGGGCTGGAAAAGGGTTATTTCTGCAAAAAAGAAGACGGCACGCCCTTCGTGGCAGCCGTGTGGCCCGGCAAAGCTTACTTCGCAGACTTTCTGCGGCCGGAAGTGCGGGCGTGGTTCGGCCACCGCTACAAGGTGCTGACCGACTGCGGCATCGAAGGCTTTTGGAACGACATGAACGAGCCTGCTCTGTTCTATTCCCCGGACCGGCTGAAAGCTTTCCTGGACTCGATGCATGAGCTGCGCGGCCAGGACAACATCGTGCAGGAGGAATTTTTCGCCCGGGTCGTGGGCGGGGCCATGGGGCTGATGAACGCCCCCGAGGACTACGCCAGCTTCTACCACGAGGTGAACGGCCAGCGGGTGCGGCACGATAAAGTCCACAACCTCTATGGCGGCAGCATGACCCGCGCCGCCGGGGAAGCCTTTGCCGACCTGCGCCCCGGCAAGCGCACCCTGCTGTACAGCCGCAGCAGTTTTATCGGCAGCCACCGCTATGGCGGCATCTGGCTGGGCGACAACCATTCCAGCTGGGAGCAGCTGCTGGCCAACATCCAGATGATGCCGAACGTCCAGATGTGCGGCTTTTTGTACAGCGGCGCAGACCTGTGCGGCTTTGCCAACGACACCACACCGGACCTCGCCCTGCGCTGGCTGGAGTTCGGCCTGTTCACCCCGCTGATGCGCAACCATGCCGCCGGGGGCACCCGCCCGCAAGAGTATTACCGCTTTGCAGACCAGCTGCCTGCCATCCGCAGCATGCTCCGCCTGCGCTATGCCCTGCTGCCTTACCTTTATAGTACCTTCATGCAGGCCGCGCTGGAGGGCACCAGCTACTTCCGGCCGCTGGGCTTCGACTTCCCCGCTGACCCGGACGCCCGCGAGGTGCAGGACCAGCTGCTGCTGGGCGACGGCGTGATGGTGGCCCCTGTCTACACCCAGAACGCCTCCGGCCGCCATGTCTACCTGCCAGAGCCCATGAAGCTCTACCGCATCCGCAGCGTGGACGACTGCGACACCGAACTGCTGCCCGCCGGGCACCACTACATCCGCTGCGCCTTGAACGAGGTGCTGCTGTTCATCCGCCCGGGCCATGTTGTGCCGGTGGCAAAGCCCGCCAGCTGCACCGCGCAGCTGGACGAAGCAGACCTCACCCTCTGGGCCTGCCCGGATGAAAACGGGAAGGCCGGCTGCCGGATGTACTCCGATGACGGCGAGACCAGCGATTACACCGCACCGGAGCACTGGAAGGTGCTGGAACTGAAATAACATATTTTTTCATGTTTCGTGGCACTGCCGAAAAATCTGCAGTTTTTCGGCGGTGCCACTTGTATTTTTGTGCGCGGCGCGTTATAATATGCCTTCGGTTCCATGTGTGAATTTACAAAAAACTTACATTCAAGCTAGAGGAGGTACAGCATTTCATGGCACAGACGACCCGCTCCGCCGACCTGACCAGCGGCCCGATGCTTCAAAAGATCATTCTGTTTTCCATCCCGCTGGCGGCGTCCAGCATCCTGCAGCTGCTGTTCAACGCGGCAGACGTGGTGGTGGTGGGCCGCTTTGCGGGCAGCACGGCGCTGGCGGCAGTGGGCTCCAACGGTTCGCTCATTAACCTGCTGGTGAACCTGTTCGTGGGCCTTTCGCTGGGTGCAAATGTGGTGGCAGCCCGCTGCTTTGGCGCAAAGGATGAACGCGGCGTACAGGACACCGTGCAGACCTCGGTGACGCTGGGCCTTGTCAGCGGTGTACTGCTGGCCGTGGTGGGCTTTTTCGCCGCGCGGGGCCTGCTGGAGCTCATGAGCTGCCCGGAAGATGTCATCGACCTTTCGTCGTTGTACCTCAAAATTTATTTTATCGGCATGCCCATGACCATGCTGTACAACTTCAGCTCGGCGCTGCTGCGGGCTGTGGGCGACACCAAACGCCCGCTGTACTGCCTGGCTGCAGCCGGTGTCATCAATGTGGTGCTGAACCTTGTGTTCGTCATCGGCTTCTCCATGAGCGTGGCGGGCGTGGCACTGGCCACCATCATCAGCGAGACCGTGTCTGCCTGCATGGTCACCCGCATGCTGATGAAGGAGCAGGGCCCGCTGCACCTGGATCTGCGCAAGCTGGGCTTCCATGCCGGTTCCCTCAAGCAGATCCTGCTCATCGGTCTGCCGGCCGGCCTGCAGAGCACCGTGTTCAGCCTGTCCAATGTGGTCATCCAGTCGGCCATCAACTCCTTTGGCTCCACCGTGGTGGCAGGCAGTTCGGCTTCGGCCAACCTCGAGGGCTTCGTCTACACGGCCATGAACGCCTTTGCACAGGCTGCCGTCACCTTTACCAGCCAGAACATGGGCGCGCGCAAGTACCAGAACCTGAACCGCGTGGTCATCAACTGCCTGTTGTGTGCCATCGTTACCGGTGTTGTGCTGGGCGGCGGTGCCGTGCTGGCAGGCAATCAGCTGCTGCACTTCTACTCCTCGGACGCTGCCGTCATCGCTGCCGGATACGACCGCCTGCGCATCATCTGCGGCACCTATCTGCTGTGCGGCATCATGGATGTACTGGCCAGCAGCCTGCGCGGTCTGGGCTACAGCGTGCTGCCCATGGTGGTGAGCCTGATCGGCAGCTGCCTGCTGCGTCTGGTGTGGATCGCGACCATCTTCCAGCTGAACCGCACTCCCTTCATGCTGTACATCAGCTACCCCATCAGCTGGATCCTGACCGCTGCCGTGCATCTGGCCTGCCTGCTGGTGGTGCGCCACAAGATGAAGAACAAATTAAAGCTGGCCATCGAAAATTAAAAATACCGCGTTGCTTGACCCTCTCAGTCACGCATACGCTCGACAGCTCCCCCGAAAGGGGGAGCTTTTTGCTGTTTGTGGTTTTCTCGAATAAGGCTCTCCCTTCGGGAGAGCTGGCAAACCCGCAGGGTTTGACTGAGAGGGTTACAGTTCTTTCACCAGCAGATAGCGGTCATAGCCGCCATACATCTCCCGCCGGGCCGCAATGGCAAAGCCGGACGCAAGAGCGTTGCGCAGACTGTATTGATTTTCCGGGCTGACGGTGGCCCCGATGTGGGTGATATTGCCCGGGAAAAGCGGCAGCGCCGCTTGCAGCATGAGCCGCTGCAGGCCGTTGCCGCGGTAGTCCGGGTGGACGATGGCACTGTCCGCGTTGGCCCAGTGCGGCCATTCCGCACGCTGGATGCCCAGAAAGGCCGCGTAGTTGTGCTCGCTTTCGCCGCAGAAGCGCACAATGGCATAGGCACCCAGCCGCCCGCCCTGCCACATGCCGATGCACAGGTCCTTTTGGACATAGGCCGTGATGTTTTCCAGCGTGTCCGGCACGAACTGGCTTGGGTCCGGCATGGCGGCGCGCACCTCATTCTGCAGGGCGTACACCGCCGGGGCTTCGGCTGCCGTGCAGCGGCGCAGCTCTGCCCGGACCGGTTTGGGCACCTCTTTGCCGCCGATTTTGTGCAGAAAAACTTCCATCTTGCTCTCCCCTCCAAAATAAAATCGTACTTTTGAGTCGATTCCAGTATAAATGCCGCTTTTCTAAATGTCAATTTATGCTATAATAAAGTGAAGGTGTTTGTGCGGCAGCATGCCGGTGGTCGCAAACGAAAAGCGGCAGCGCGGCACAGGCACCGGAAGTCCCGGCAAGGGCGAAAAGCCCTGCCTGTGAACGGAGGAACCGAACCATGAAAGATTCTGCACTTGCTTCTTCCAGCCGACTGGGCGGCGCGGTCATCAGCGACCGTGTGGTTGCCAGCCTGCTTGAGGAACTGCGCACCGGACGGTATGCCCGGTGCGATCGCCTGCCCGCCGAGGTGGACCTTGCCGCTGAGCTGGGCGTGAGCCGCACCGTCATCCGCGACGCATTGAGCGAGATGGAGCGCGCCGGTTATGTGGAGCGCGTGCGCGGCATTGGCACGGTGGTGAACCGCTCTGTGCTGAACCTGCGCAGCCGCCTGGACCAGAAGCTGGAATATTACCCGCTGATCCGCAGCTTTGGCAGCTATCCCCACGCAGACGGCATTCAGGTCTACCCCATCCGCGCAGGCGAAGAACTGGCCCACAACCTTGAGATCGAGCCGGGCGACGAAGTGATCTGCATCAAAAAACGCATCCTCGCCGACACCACGCCGGTGATCTGGTCGGTGGACTACCTGCCCAAAGCCCTGTTCAACGGCCGGGACTACACCCGCATCGACCTGACCGGCAGCATCTTCGATATCCTGGAGCGGGAGTGTCACCAGCAGATCTCCTCCAATGTGGCCCACCTGAAGGCCAGCTGCGGCGACGAAGCCATCCGCTCGGCCATGCGTCTGGCCCCCGGCGAGGCCATGCTGCTGCTGGATGAAGTATGTTTCAATCGTTTGTGCAAGCCGGTGATGCGCTCACTGAGCTACTACACGAACTTCTTTGATTTTTCCATTTTACGCAAACTGCTTTAACGGAGGTACATTACACATGCGTCATCTGATCGACCCGTTGGATTTCACCCACTCAGAAATTTGCACCTTGCTCGATCTTGCCGACCGCATCCATGACGACCCGGCCGCCTATCAAGAAGTGGCTCAGCACAAAAAGCTGGCCACCCTGTTCTACGAGCCGTCCACCCGCACCCGCCTTTCCTTTGAAGCCGCCATGCTGAACCTGGGCGGCCATGTGCTGGGCTTCCCCAGCGAGAACGTGTCCAGCGCCACCAAGGGCGAGAGCGTGGCCGACACCATCCGCGTGGTGTCCTGCTACGCCGACATCGTCGCCATGCGCCACCCGAAAGAGGGTGCCCCGCTGCGCGCCAGCCGTTATTCCCGCATCCCGGTGATCAACGCGGGCGACGGCGGCCACCAGCACCCCACCCAGACCCTGACCGACCTGATGACCATCCGCCGCCGCAAGGGCCGTCTGGATGATCTGACCATCGGCCTGTGCGGCGATCTGAAATTCGGCCGCACCGTCCACTCCCTCATCAAGACCATGGCCCGCTGCAAGAACATCCGCTTCGTGCTCATCAGCCCGGAGGAGCTGCGCGTGCCGGACTACATCATCACCGATGTGCTGGAAGCCAACGGCATCCCCTACAAGGAGACCCGCAGCCTGGAAGAATCCATGCCGGAGCTGGACATCCTGTACATGACCCGTGTGCAGAAAGAGCGCTTCTTCAACGAGGAAGACTACATCCGCCTGAAGAACAGCTACATCCTGACCAAGGAGAAGATGGGCCTGGCAAAGCCGGACATGGCGGTGCTGCACCCGCTGCCCCGCGTCAACGAGATCGCGCTGGATGTGGACGACGACCCTCGTGCCGCTTATTTTGAGCAGGTGCAGAACGGTGTGTACGTGCGCATGGCGCTCATCATGACCCTGCTGGGCCTCTGCGACCCCAAGGCACCCAAGGAGGAGAACTGATATGCTGAACATCGACGAAATTCAGAACGGCATCGTGATCGACCACATCAAGGCCGGCACCGCCATCGGCCTGATGGACCTGCTGGGCATCAAGGGCAACCGCACCGCCAGCGTGGCACTGATCCAGAACGCCCGCAGCAGCAAGAGCGAGAGCGGCCGCAAGGATATCATCAAGGTGGAAGGCGACTCTTCCTGGCTGAACCTGGATGTGCTGGCCTACCTGGACCCGGACATCAGCGTGACCATCATCGAAAACGGCAAGGCCGTGCGCAAGGAAAAGCCGAAACCGCCGAAGCGTCTGGTGAACATCGTGCGGTGCAAAAACCCCCGCTGCATCTCCTCCATTGAGGAAGAATGCGACCAGATCTTTGAGCTGAGCTCCAACGGCAAGTACCGCTGCATCTACTGCGAGCAGGAGCTGCAGGTCAAGCCGGAGTAAACGATTTTTCAAACATTAAAAAGCGGCTGTCTCTGTGGGAGCATTTTCCCGCAGCGGCAGTCGCTTTTCATTTTATCAGTTCTATGTAACTTTGATCGAGCTTACTTCAGCAGTTCGTTGTGGTCCGCGCCGTTCACCTGCAGGGCCGACGCTGCACCGTCATGGCTCCAGACGATCTTTGCGCCCGCCATACTCACATTCAACAGTTCAGCGACCGATGCCGACGCGGTGCGGGATTCGGTACAGAATCGCAGCGTCTGTGCGCCCTGCTTCTGCAGCTGAAGCAGGGTCTCATGGGTCATCTGCAGCGAGGCAAAGGGATACTTTGCGGTCACAACGACCGTGCTGCCCTGCCACTCCACGGTGTACGGCAGCGTTTTGCCCGCCGCATCGGTGACGGTCAGGCCTTCCAGCGCATCGCTGTTCTGCTCGCTGCTATCTGCGGGCTGCTGCTTATCGCCCGGCAGCGAGATATCGTTGCCGTCTGCATCCCGGCGGTCAATGGACGACCCCGGCAGCAGCCCCTCGATGACCTGCTCCTCGCCGTTCGCACCAATGGCTGCATTGTCCTTGCCCGCCGTAGACTTGATGGTCACTTTGCCCTCAATGCTGATGATGGCATCCGCTTCCCGGTCACCTTCATCCGGTCCGATCAGCGCACCACTGCCAATGCCTGCACCGCCCTTGCTGAGTTCGGTGCCATCCTCGCCGGGCTCCGGGGCACCGCCCACGGCCGTCACGTCCGGCGAGCCGTCCTCACTGCTGCGGATGGTGACACGGTTCTGGGTGTCCTCGTCTGCTTCCAGGTCTGCGCCGCCACCGATACCGGCACCGCCGCCAACACCGCCTTCGGCTTTGACCGTCGTGCCGCCTTCAATGGTCACGTCGCCTGCCGATGCGTAACCTCCGCCGATGCCTGCGCCGTTCGCGCCGCCCTCAGCGTTGACCGTGGCATTGCCGGAGATATTTACCGTCACATCGCCAAGCACACCGCTGCCAATGCCCGCAGCACCCTCGCCGCCAGTGGCATTGTCCACCTTGGCATTGTCAGTGATGGTCACCGTGCCCGTGCCGCCGAAGCCGCCGCCGCCAATACCTGCACCCTGTGCGCCGCCCTGAGCGTTTTTCACCTCGGCATTGCCGGAGATGGTGATGTCGGTCTTGGAGTTGTAATAACCGCTGCCAATGCCTGCGCATGCGCCACCGCCGGTGGCTTCCTCGATCACGGCGTCACCGGTGATGGTCACCGTGGCGTTGCCGAAACCACCGCCACCACCAATGCCCGCGCCGCAGATGGCGTTCGGGTTGTCTGAGGAGCCGCCCCGGGCCGTGATATTGCCGCCCGAGATGGTCACCGTGCCGTCGCCGCCGCTACCGCCGCCGCCAATGCCTGCACCGTCCAGCGCACCAGTGGCTGTGATGGTGCCGCCGGTGATCTCAATCTCACCGGAATTTTTGAGGTTTCCTCCGCCGATGCCTGCACCTCCGTAATTGCCGGTGGCTTCCAGACTGCCGTTTTTATTCTCATCCTGAATGGTCAATTTTCCGCTGACTACGTTTCCGGCGGCGTCTTTTTCCTCGTTCCGTTCCAAACCGGCGCTCCAGCCGCTTCCAGTCAGCGAGTTATTGCCGTCCAGTTCAATGGTCGTATCCCCGGTGCCCGAAACGCTCAAGGGCGCCTTGCCTTTGGTATCGGCAATGTCCACATCCGAAAGAGTGATTTTCAAGTCGTCTTCCGTGTTGTTGATGACTTCGATCACATTGCTCGTGGTCTCGCCGCTGCCCTTGACAATGACATCGTCATCTTTCTCGTTCACGGTCTCGTTCTGGGTCACCTTGGCTGTGCCATCGCCGTTGGCTTCAATAGTGATGCTGCCATCCCCAATGTTATAGGTTGCTGCAAAGGCCGGGACGGAGAGTCCCGCCATCAGTGCGGCGACGACAGTCAATGCGGCAAGGCGCTGTGCAAGCGGCCTTGCCATACCCCCCCCCCCCCCTAACATCGGAGTGTGATTCAAAACACGCATTGCAAGCTTTCGATAAGAGATCATAACACTGCAGGCCTCCTTCATATTCGGCAACCCGTGCAGGCTTTCTGCACGGGTTGCCATTTTTATGCAAATTTTATCTGCTGCATCCACTATAACATGTTTTTCGTCAAAATTCCATATTGTGTGTCGAAAACTCCAGTGAAATCTTATCATGCAAAACGGCTGCTGCACAAATTCATGTACAGCAGCCGTTTTCTATTGCAATAAAAAATCTGACGGAACTCTCCCCGACGCAGATAAAGCTCCCGAACCGGGCTTGACCGACTGTGTTCCCACACGCAGCCGGAACGGAACGGGAAAATGCGACGCAGTGAGTGACTTTATGAACAGCAATCCCCAAAGAACCGCCGTTGAAAGTCCCGCCAGATGCACTCTACCGGGTCCCCTTGGACCCGCAGCAAAAGCAAAGGTGATCGCGTCAGCTGCTTACACGCACTGCAGCCGACATGCTCCATCTTGCAGCAAAGCTCTTTTACAGGAGAAGGGCTTCCCCTCTCTCCCCACCGCAACGATCCATTGCCTGCACGGAGGTCTTCCTTTACTGTTCTTATTATACCAAAACCGCACCGCCGCAGCAGACAAAATGTCATATTTTGCCGGTCCGCATGTCATGAATTGTCGGTGGAATGCGCCACCGGCAGCGAACAGGTGAAGCGGAACCAGCAGTCCCGGCAGCTGACCGTATACTCGGCCCCATATTTGCGCAGGATTTCCTGCACGTTCACAAGGCCCATGCCATGGCCGCTCTCCTTTTTGGTGGTGGCAGGCAGGCGGCCGTCCTCGATCTCCAGATTTTGTTGCACACGGTTGCACACCGAGATGAGGTATTCGTCCGGGGTCTTGCGGATGCGCACATGTACCTCCGGTGGCAGCGCTTCTGCCGCTGCACGGAGCATTATCCATCAGATTCGAGATGACGATGACCATGTCCGTGCTGTCAAAGGGCAGGCGCTTGAGGTCGCACAGGTCAAAATAGACCGTCACGCCCTTGTGCGCGGCTTCCTCGTACTTTTTGCTCAGGATGGAATCCAGCAATGGGTTATGGGTGTCCATGATGGTGGTGCCCGCCGCCACTGCCTTGCTCACACCGGCAATGTAGGCCCGCGCGCCTTCCATGTCGCCCTGATTCAGCAAGGCGCTGAGGGCGCTCATATGGTTTGTGAACTCGTGGGTCAGGCGGCGCTGAGCGGTGTAGGAATCCAGCAGGGCTTCCGCCCGCTGCTGCTCCAGCTGGGCGCGGAAGCGGGAGCTCTGCCGCTGCACCACCTGGTCGTTGAACATCTGCACGATGGCGATGTGCACCAGCACGGCCACCGTCAGGCCGACGGTCAGCACCATGTTCATCAAGGTGGGCTTCTGGCGGTTGGCCGAGACCATCAGGCCCATGTTCAGCGCCACGACCACTCCGGGGAAAAAGCTCATCACGGCCGCCTGCAGCGGCTCCAGCGCGCAGGTGCTGTTCCAGCGGCGCATGAAGTACGCCACCAGCAGCCCCACCGCCAGAATGGAGACCACCAGCGCGGCCAGACAGCTCTTATAGCGCCAGACGCTGCCGGTGGGCACGCCGAGGAACCAGGCAAAGAGGAAGCTCACGGTATTTTCGGTCAGCAGACACATCACACCGTTGATGAGGCTGCCCGTCAGCTTCTGGTTGGGTGTACCGCCAAACAGCAGCGATGCCAGCAGCAGGTACACCACGTTGGTGGCAATGGAGGCCGTGTTGAAAAAACCCAGATCCCACCGGATCGAGACGAACAGCACGCACGCCGCCAGCACAGCCGCCCAGATGCAGGGATAGCGTACCTTTTTGTTTTTGCCAAGGTAAGCGTAGTCCACCAGAATGAAGGCGGCCCACTGTGCAATGCAGACCAGGTGCCCCAGCAGTGTCCAGAGAAGTGTATCATTCATCGGCAAACTGCCCCTTCCATTCCAGCCAGGCGTTGCGGATGGCTGCATAGCTCTGGCGGCTGACGCCCAGCTCCACGCCGTTCTTCAGCTCCACTTTATAATTGCGGATGCTGTGCACATGGCTCATGTTCACCACATCGCTGCGGCTCACCTGCAAAAAACCATTCTCATAAAGCATGGCGGGCAGCTCGGCCAGCTTGCCGTAAAAGGTGCAGATGGGCCGGTGCGGGATGTCGCCGTAGATGTCGATCTGGCGCAGAGCGCTTTCCAGATAATAGATCTGGTACAGCGGGATCTCGCTGGTGGCGCGGTTGTGGTGCACGGTCAGGGTCCGGTGCTGGTCGGTAAAGGCCGCCAGCAGATCGTCCAGGCACTTGGGCAGCATCCGGGCAATGTCCCGTTTGAGCAGGTAGCGGTAGGCATTGACCGTGTAGCCTTCGGGGGCAAATTCCAGATAGGCCGAGACGTAGACCAGCCGAATGTCGGGGCTTCTCTGCTTGAGCTCCCGCCCCAGTGCGATGCCATTGGTGCCGGGCATATCCACATCCAGAAACGCAAGCTGATACAGCTCCAGATACGGCGTGCGCAGCGCCTCGGCCGCACCGGTGCAGACGACGGTCTGCAGCTGGACCGACCGAGCTTCGAAATAATCGTGGATATAGTCTGCCATACGCGCACCGAACGCCGCGTCGTCGTCACAAATCAGAACGTGCATCCCAAATTCCTTTCTGCCGCAAAAGGCTCCCCTTATTGCAAGAGGAGCCCACGAACTCCTTCCGTCTCGCATCCGCTCGACAGCCTCCTCAACGAGGGAGCCCATTAGCGAAGGAATAGCGGAAGGCGTAACTTATTTATGCAAAAAATTTATCGTAGATACCGAACGCAAAGATGAACAGCACGATCACCGGCAGCACATAGGTCAGGTAGCCGCGCATCCAGTCCTTCATCTTCAGGCCCTCGCCGGTGTTGACTTCCTTCTTATAGTTGTCCCAGCCCCAGCCATAGCGGGTGACGCAGAACAGCAGGTACACCAGGCTGCCCAGCGGCAGGAACAGGTTGCTGACGAGGAAATCCTCAAAATCCAGCACAGCGCCGCCAAACACGGCGAAGCCGTCCCATGCCCAGAGGTTATAGCCCAGCACGCAGGGCAGCGACAGTGCCGTGATGAGCACAAAGTTGACCAGGCTGGACTCCTTGCGGCTGCAGCCGGTGAGCTCCATGCCGCAGCAGATGATGTTTTCAAACACAGCCAGCACGGTGGACAGAGCTGCGAATGCCATGAACAGGAAGAACAGGCTGCCCCACAGACGGCCCAGCGCCATGTTGGCGAAGATGTTGGGCAGGGTGATGAAGATCAGGCTGGGGCCGCTGGTCTGGTCCACATGGTAGGTGAAGCAAGCCGGGAAGATGATGAGGCCTGCGGTGATGGCCACGAAGGTATCCAGGATGACGATGCGCACCGACTCGCCCAGCAGGGAATGCTCCTTGCCGATGTAGCTGCCGAAGATGGCCATGGCACCGATGCCCAGACTCAGGGTGAAAAAGGCCTGGTTCATGGCGGACACCAGCGTGTTCACCACGCCCACTTCCTTCATGCGCGCAAAGTCCGGCACGAGGAAGAAGCGCAGGCCTTCCTTCGCGCCGTCCATGAACAGGCTGTTGATGGCCAAGATGACCATGATGATGAGCAGGGCGATCATCATGACCTTGGTCACACGCTCCAGACCGCTCTGCAGACCCTTGGCGCACACGAGGATGCCCAGGGCTACCACGAATACCATCCAGAAGGTCATGACGCCGGGGTTTGCCAGCATCTCGGTGAACTTCCCGGCCACCTGGTCGGCGTCAAGGCCCGCCAGCTTGCCGGTGGCGGTCATGTAGAAATAGTGCAGCATCCAGCCTGCCACGGTGGTGTAGAACATCATCAGCAGGTAGCAGCCGATGAGGGTGAGGTAGCCGTGGATGTGCCACTTCTGGCCCGGCTTTTCCAGTGCCTGATAAGCGCGCACCGGGCTCTTGCGGGAGGCGCGGCCCACCGCAAATTCCATAGTCATGATGGGCAGGCCCAGAATGACCAGGAAGATCAGATAAAACAGTACGAATGCGCCGCCGCCGCCCTGTCCGGCGATATAAGGGAATTTCCAGACGTTTCCGATGCCGATGGCACAGCCTGCCGACAGCAGAATGAAGCCCAGACGTGATTTCAGGGTCTCTCTTTCCATGATTCCAAAACTCCTTGTTTCCAGTTCTGCTTTTGCGCCGCATCCAAAGGCTGGGCAAAGCGTTGCCCCTGTATTATAGCACAAATTCCGTCGAAGAACAGGGCTGCTTCAGAAGGATGAACTTTTGTTGTCAAAAGTCTTTTTTGTTTTTCCCGGCAAAACACTTCTGCTTTCTCCACGCGTCCTTTCCGGCTTTCGTCGAAGCTATGTTTATTTCATATCAAAGTCACACTTTGATACAATTTTGTTCACCTCAGAGGTGAAGATATGATACTTCTTCACCTCTTGCCGGACAAAAAGAAAAACTCCCATCCATGCAGTGCTTTGCACGGAGAGGAGTTTCCCTTTTATTGTTCTTTTTTGATGCCGAACAATCTGCGCAAAAGGCCGCGCAGGCACTTCGGGCTTCGGATGACGATGATCTGCATATCAACCCCTGCCTTTCTGCTCTATTTTACGCAGAACAGGCCGGAAATGTTCCGGCTCAGGTGTTGTCTGCAAGGGTCTCCACCACCACCAGCGCACCGGTGCGGGTAGCGATGGTGATGCAGTCCGAGCCTTCGGCATACTCGTTGCTGATGCCCAGCGGATAACCGGCCGTCAGCTGCGCGTCGTCCAGTTCGTAGAAGGAGCCATGCTCCGAGACCCCCTCTGCCCTGCCCTCCATCGGGAAGACCGAGAAGAAGAAATAGTTTTCCTTCGGGTAGCGGCGGGTCTCGCCGGGCATCACAAAGGTGATGCGGCTGTACTCGTCCAGCAGGGTGGCACGCACGCCGCGCTGCTCAAGGCCAAGGCCGGTGCACAGGTTCGCAAGAGTGTGCTCTATCCGTTTGCCGCCAAGACCCCCCAGCAGCAGCACCTCGTCGAAGCCCTTCTCCGAGGCCAGCTTTGCGGCGTACTCGGTGTCGGTGTCGTCCTTGACGTGGGGCAGGACCACGATATCGTCGTCCTGCTGTTCCGGGCAGGGGGCGGTGTCAAAATCGCCCACGATGATGTTGGGCCTGCAGCCCAGCGGTGCGCAGTTGCGGTAGCCTGCATCGCAGGCGATGATGAAATCATCCGGGCGCAGAGCCTTTGTCAGCTCCGGCGAGACCGGACAGGCGGAAATGATCACACAGCGTGACATGGAAATCCTTCCTTACTTTCAAACTTTCGGGCGCTGCCAGTCCTTCACGTCCTTGACTTCCTCGTACATAGCGCAGTAGCTGTCATACCGGGTCTGGGAGAGCTTGCCCTCTGCCAGCGCAGCCCGCACAGCGCAGCCTTTTTCGCTGCGGTGAGAGCAGCCGGTGAACTGGCATTCGCCCAGATAGGGGCCGAACTCCGGGAACGCATGTTCCAGGTTTTCCTTTGGGATGAAGCCCGCGCGGTTTGCTTCCAGGCTGGCAAAACCCGGAGTATCAGCGATGCGCCCACCGAAAGCCTCAAAGATGGTCACTTCGCGGGTGGTGTGGCGGCCGCGGCCCAGCTTCTGGCTGATGGCGCTGGTCTCGCGCTCGGCTTCCGGCAGCAGATGGTTCAGCAGCGTGGATTTGCCCACGCCGGAGTTTCCGCAGAAAGCGCACAGACGGCCCGCGATCCACTGTTTTACCTCATCCAGCCCGGCACCGGTCTCGTAGTCGATGCGGATGAACGGCAGGGTGGATCTTTCGTAGGCAGAGCGCAGGAATTCTGCTTCGGCCAAGTCGCCCTTGGTGCAGACGATGACCGGCTGCACGCCTTTATCCACCGCGATGGCCGAGAGCTTATCCAGCACAAGGGTGCTGGGGGTGGGCTGGGTGGTGCTGGCCACAAGGAACAGCACATCCAGGTTTGCCACCGGCGGACGCACGAACACGTTTTTGCGCGGTGCGATCTCAGCGATGACCGAAGCACCGTTTTCGGTCTCCAGCGTCACCTCATCGCCCGCCACCGGGGTGATCTTCTGCTTGCGGAAGATGCCGCGGGGCTTGCATTCCACGATGCCGTCCGGCGTTTTTACATAATAAAAGCCGCCGATGCCTTTGGTGATATATCCCTTCATGCACGCCTCCGTCAGCCCCACAGCGAAGCCCACCAGTCGGTGATGCCGCCGCCGTCGGTCTGGCCGTCACCACTGCCGTCGCCCTGGTCGCCGCCCGTGGCCGTGCTGCTGGAGGACGACGAGCCGCCCCACAGGCCGCTCCACCAATCGCCGCCGGTGCTGTCGCTGGGTGCTTCCGGTTCCGGTTCGGGCTCCGGCCCTGCGCTGACCACGATGTTCACGCGGCCATTCAGCTTGGCGGTGCTGCCCGCTGCCGGGTCCTGACTGATGACCGTGCCTTCGGGCTGGTCGCTGTACTGCTCCGACTGGCTGCCCAGGCCCAGGTGGTTCTGCACCAGCAGGGTGCGGGCATCATCAGTGGTCATGCCCACCAGCGAAGGCACCTTGGTGGTGGTAGACACCTGCGGGCGGCTGATATACACCACAACGGTGCTGCCCGCCGCCACCTGGCTGCCCGCCGCCGGGTCGGTGCGGATGACCGCGCCGGACGCCACCGAGGGTTCCACGGCCTGGGTCACCAGCACGGAAACACCCAAGTTCTTCAGCTGCTGCTCCGCATCGGCCTGCACATAGTTGGTCAGGTCCGGCACTGTGACATACTGGGTGCCCAGGCTGACGGTAAGGGTCACGTTCTGGCCCTCACGCACCGTGCGGCCTGCCACCGGCGACTGCTTGTAGACATAGCCTGCGGCGTAATTGCTGTTGTATTCTTCCTCCCAGTTCACGGTGATCTGGCCGGAGACGACCTGTTCTGCGGCCTGTGCCTCGTCACGGGTCATGCCGACATAATCACCCAGCGTGACATCCGCCTTGTTGTTCATCAGGTTGGAGGAATCGTTCAGGATCATCCAGCACAGCGCAAGGCACGCGATGACAAAAGCCACCGTGATGCCGAACAGCGCGGGCAGGAAGATGGTGCGGCGCTTCTTGCGGGGCGCTGCCTTTTTGCTGTGGGGGGCGGGCGTTTCTGCCCGGCGGTTTGCCCGGTTCTGGTTCATGGTACGTTTCACCACCTTTTCAGGAGCATCTTCTGTGATATATTGATATTCGAACTGTACAGACGGGTTCTGCACATAGGTGTCCAGCGCATTCAGCATTTCGCGGGCGGAGGCGTACCGATTCTGCGGCAGCTTTGCCATCGCCTTCTCGGTGATCTCCACCAGCGCATTCGGCACCTCCGGGGCCAGCTCGTGCAGCGATCTCGGCGTATCCGAGATCTGCTTGATGGCCACTTCCACCATGTCATCGGCGTCAAAGGGCAGATGCCCGGAGAGCATCTCGTACATCATAACGCCCACCGAGTAGATATCGCTGGTGCAGTCGGTCTCGTCGCCTTTGGCCTGCTCCGGGCTGATATAGTGCACGCTGCCCATGGCTTTGCCGCCGGAAAGCTGGTTCTCGGCCCGGGAGATGCGCGCGATGCCAAAATCCATCATACGCAGCTGGCCATTGTCCAGCAGCATGATGTTCTGGGGCTTGATGTCCCGGTGCACCACACCGTTGGCGTGGGCATGTTCCAGCGCCTTCAAAATCTGGGAGATGAAGTGCACCGTCTCCCGGCTGGTCAGCTTGCCGCCGCGCTCGTTGAGGTACTCGCGCAGGGTCATGCCGTCCACATACTCCATGACGATATACTGCAGGTCATCGTTCACCGAGACATCGTACACCTTGACGATGTTCGGGTGATTCAGCAGCGAGATGGCCTTGGATTCGTTCTTGAAGCGGCGCACAAGGTCCGGGTCGTGCATGAACTCCCGCCGCAGCACTTTGACTGCCACCACCGTCCCGGCAGGCACCGGGCCGTTGTGGCCCCGCATGACGGCCTTGTAGACGTTCGCCATGCCGCCGGAGCCGATCAGTTCCTGCACCTCGTACAGGCCGTCCAGCCGTTTGCCGATCAGGTTATCCATTGCGCACCTCCATCGGTTCCACGCTGAGCAGCAGCGCAGTGATGTTGTCCGGGCCGCCGTTCTCGTTGGCCGTGCGGATGAGCTGGTCCGGCAGGTCGTAGAACGAGCCGGTGCCCAGCAGCTGTTCCAGCTGGTCGCGTGGGACGGCGTTGGTCAGGCCGTCCGAGCACAGCAGCAGAAGATCGCCGTTTTGCAGCTCCTGGCAGGTAAACTCCGAATCCAGACGGTAGTCCACGCCCAGCGCCCGGGTGATGATGTTCTTCTGCGGGTGGTGCTCGGCTTCTTCCACCGTGATGGTGCCGCAGTCCACCAGCTCCTGCACATAGGAATGGTCGTGGGTGAGCTGGGTGAGCCGGCCGTCCCGGAACAGGTATGCGCGGGAGTCGCCCGCATGGCACAGATACACCCGGCCAGAGCGCACCAGTGCACACACCGCTGTGGTGCCCATGCCGGCCAACGCTTCGTCCTGCATGGCCTTCTGGAACACGAAGCGGTTAGCGCTGAGCAGCGTCTTTTTCAGGAACGTCTCCTCCTCGCCGGGCAGACACTTGGAAGCATACTGCTCCTGAAAGCAGCGCTCAATAACATTGCACGCGCCCTGGCTGGCTTCCCGGCCGCCGCGCGCGCCGCCCATGCCGTCGCAGACCAGCAGCCATGCGGCGTCGCCGGGCAGTTTGCCGGCGCGGTAATCGTCCTGATTGTCCTGGCGGACCCGCCCGACATCCGTTTTTCCTGCAAGTTTCATAGGATTCTCCCTTTGTTATGCCTTCCCGTTCATTTCGTCCCGGCGCAGCTGGCCGCAGGCGGCACTGATCTCGCTGCCCAGGCGGCGGCGCACGGTGGCGTTGACGCCGAGGCTTTCCAGCTTTTGCTGGAAGCGGCGCACATTGGCTGCGTCCGTGGCCGAGTAGGGGCTGCCGTCCACCGGGTTGATGGGGATCAGGTTCACATGAGCGCCCATGCCCCGGATGAGGTTTGCCAGCTGCTTTGCGCAGGCGTCGGAATCGTTGACGCCGCGCACCATAGAGTATTCAAAGCTGACGCGGCGGCCGGTGGTGTCCTGATAGCGGCGCACCGCCTGCATGAGCACTTCCACGGGGTAGGCGTCGTTCACCGGCATCATGCCGCTGCGAATTTCATTATTGGGTGCGTGCAGCGACACCGAAAGAGTGAGCTGCAGCTTTTTCTCGGCCAGCAGGTCGATCTTGGGCACAAGGCCGCAGGTGGAAAGGCTGATGTTGCGCATACCGATGTTGACGCCTTCGGGCGAGGTGATGTTCTCCAGAAACCTCATCACTTCGTCGAAGTTGTCCAGTGGCTCGCCGATGCCCATGAGCACGATGTGCGAGATGCGCTCGCCGATATCCTTTTGGGCAGTGTAGATCTCGGAGCAGATCTCGCCTGCTTCCAGATTACGCACACGGCCCGCCTGGGTGGAAGCGCAGAAGCGGCAGCCCATGCGGCAGCCCACCTGGGTGGACACACACACCGTGTTGCCGTAGTGGTAGCGCATGACGACCGTCTCGATGCAGTTGCCGTCGGCCATGCGCAGCAGATATTTCACCGTGCCGTCCTTCGCTTCCTGCCGGCGCTCGATCTGGGGCGCAGCGATATAAAAGCTTTCTTCCAGCTTTGCCAGCAGGGTCTTGGGCTGGTCGGTCATGGCAGAAAACTCAGTGACCAGTTTCTGGTGCACCCAGTGGAAGATCTGCTTTGCCCGGAAGCCCGGCTGACCCATCGCCTTCAGTTCAGCGGTCAACTCTGCCAGCGTCAGCGAGGAAATACAGCGTTTTTGTTCCATTGTGTTCTCCTATTGTTTTTACGAACGGAAAGCCCGTTTCCTTGCAGTGGTCAGCCCTTTTTCTGCATCGCACAGAGGAAAAAGCCGTCCATGCCGGTGCGGGTGGGCACCGAAAGGGTGCCGTGCTCCCCTGCCGTCATCCCGGCAGGCAAAGCTACAGCGGGTTCTGCCACGCAGAACTCCGGGTGGCGGGCAAGGAATGCAGCGATCTGCTGCTGATTCTCGGTCGGGTCGATGGTGCAGGTGGAATAGACCAGTCTGCCGCCCGCCTTGAGCAATGCAGCCGCCGTATCGAGGATGGCCGACTGCGTGGCCAATAATTCAGCCTCGCGGGCCGGGTCCAGCGTTTTATAGCGCAGGTCCGGCTTTTTTGCCAGAATACCCAGACCATTGCAGGGCACGTCTGCCAGAATGCGGTCTGCCTGCGGCAGGGCCGGGTTCACCTTTGTGGCGTCGTTGCAGAGGGCTTCGACGTTGGTCAGCCCCATGCGCTGCACCGCCGTGCGGATCAAGCCCACGCGATTCTCGGCGGCGTCGCAGCTGTAAAGCCTGCCGGTGTTCTGCATCTGCTCGGCCAGCAGGATGGTCTTGCCGCCGGGTGCCGCGCACAGGTCAAGCACCGTCTCGCCGGGCTTTGCTTCCACAGAGAGCGCTGCCAGCTGGCTGGCCTGTCCTTCCACATGGAAATATCCCTGCCGGAACAGCTCGTTCTCTGCCGGGCTGCCTTCGAACCCGGCCAGCACACTGCCTGGCACAACGCCCGGGCGCGCTTCCCTTGCGCCGGAAGCCAGCAGCTTTGCACACAGCTCCTCGGCGCTGGCTTTCAGCGGGTTTGCGCGCAGACTGGTCAGGCCGCCGTCGGCCTTGTAGGTGAGGATGTCCAGCGCTTCCTCCGGGTAGTGTTTGTGCAGAAATTCTGCCACATCCCGCCCGGCAGAGCCCAGCACCATAAGACGTTCGGTCTCATCTTTGAAAACGGCTGTGCTCAGGTCATAATTGCAGGCGCGGCGCAGCACGGCGTTGACAAGGCCCGATGCGCTGGATTTTTTAAAGGCACGGGTCAGCTTGACGGCTTCGTTCACCGCAGCGGACACCGGCACCTGCATATAGCGGGCCTGCGCCAGCGCCGCGCGCAATATTTCGCGCACCGGTGCATCCAGCTTGGCAAGGCCCTTGGGCAGGAACTGGCACAGGATGTAGTCCAGCGTGCCCCGGTGTTCCAGCACCGTATAAAAGATGGCGCTGGCAAATGCTTTATCGCGGCCTTCCAGCTGCTGGCGCTTGAGTTCGGCATCCAGAACAAGGTTGGAAAAACCATCCTGCTCCTGCCGCACCAGCGCCGCCACTGCCGCCGCGCGGGGATTCGCCGCCATCAGAGGGTATCCCCCGTCTTCAGGCGCTGACCAGCCGCAAAGGCGGTGCCGTCCATGGGCTTTTTGCCCTCGGGCACCACGTTCAGCAACTGGATAGCACCTTCTCCACAGGCCACGGTGAGGGGCTTGGTGGCCAGCACGGTGCCGGGTGCTTCGCCGTTCGAAGCCACCGCACAGCATTCCATCACCTTGAGCTTTTTGCCGCCCGCGGTGACGAACCATGCACCGGGCCACGGGTTCATGCCGCGCACCCAGTTGTGGATGTGGGCAGCCGTTTCGGTGAGCTTGAACTCCGCCATCTCCTTATTGAGCATGGGAGCAAGGCAGGCATTTTCGTGGTCCTGCGGCTGGGGCTTGAGGGTACCGGCGGCGATGGCGGGCACCACCTCGCACAGCACACGGGCACCCACAGCCGTCACGCGGTCAAACAGCTCGCCGCTGGTCTCCTCCGGGTCGATGGCGATCTTCTCGCAGCAGAGCACATCGCCGGTGTCAAGGCCCTCATCCATCTGCATGATGGAAACGCCGGTCTCGGCGTCGCCGTTCAGCACGGCCCACTGCACCGGGGCGCTGCCGCGGTACTTGGGCAGCAGCGAAACATGCAGGTTGATGCAGCCGTACTTCGGCGCTTCCAGCACCGACTTCGGCAGGATGCAGCCGTAAGCCACCACCACGATCAGTTCCGGGGCCAGTGCGCGGATGTTCTCGTCCTCGCTGCCGTCCCGCAGGGTGCGGGGCTGGAACACCGGCGTGCCGTGGGCAAGGGCCACTTCCTTGACCGGGGGTGCGGTAAGCACCTGCTTGCGGCCAACCGGCTTGTCCCGCCGGGTGTACACCGCGCAGATGTCATGCCCGGCGGCATACAGGGCTTTGAGGCACTCTGCGGCAATATCCGGCGTGCCCATGAACAAAATGCGCATTACTTGTTTCCTTTCGCTTCGCGGGCAGCTTTTTTGCCCTCTTCGGTATCCTCATAGAAATACTCGCTGGACTGCATGATGGTAATGCCGTCCAGATGGTCGTTCTCGTGCTGGATGCAGCGGGCCAGCAGGCCTTCGGCCTCCAGCTCAAACCACTCGCCGTGGCGGTCCTGTGCGCGCACCTTGACCGCCACCGGGCGGGTCACGGCACCATTGTGTCCCGGGAAGGACAGGCAGCCCTCGTAGGCAGTCTCCTCCTCCTCCGACACGGCCAGAATTTCCGGGTTGATGAAGTCGATGAACTTATACTCGTAATCTTCAGGGATCTCCTCCGGGGCGTCGGTGGTGTCCCACACCACGAACAGGCGGCGCAGCATGCCCACCTGCGGGCCGGCCAGACCCACACCGTCGGCAGCGATCATGGTCTCGTGCATGTCGTCCAGCAGGGTGGCCAGACGATCGTCGAAGTTGGTCACAGGGCGGCAGACCTTGTTCAGGATGGGGTCGCCCTCTTTTACAATGTTACGGATTGCCATTTATAGTACCTCCAAATCAGATGTCACCGTCCGAGTGCAGGTCCACCGCAACGGTGGCCCGGGACGGGAGCTTTTCCTGTTCGTACAATTCCAGTGTGCTGCGCACGAGGTCGCGGAAGCGGCGGTCGCTGCGGCACTTGACGGTGAGTTTGTAGCGGTAGGTGTCGTTGATCTTTTCAATGCTGCCGGGCGTGGGGCCAAGCACCCGCAAAGGCAGGTCCGGCTGTTTTGCCGCCAGCTGGCCCAGCAGGGCTGAGAAGCGGGCTGCCGCCCGCGCCACCTCGATCTCCTTCGGCCCGGCAAAGCCGATGACGCACAGCCCGCAGAAAGGCGGATACAGGCCCAGCTTGCGGTAGGCGATCTCCTGCTCAAAAAAGGCATCGTAGTCCTGCGCGGCGGCGAGGTTCAGCACCGGGTTATCCGGGTCGGTGGTCTGGATGATGGCAAAGCCGGGGTCTTTGGCCCGGCCGCTGCGGCCCACCACCTGCGTGATGAGGCTGAACACGTTCTCGTAGGCGCGGAAGCCCTGCGCAAACAGCAGCGAGTCGATGCCCAGCACGCCCACCAGCGTCACATCCTCAAAATCAAGGCCCTTGGCCACCATCTGGGTGCCCACCATGATGTCGTATTCGTGGTTTGCGAACTTTGCCAGCAGCTTTTCGTGGGCGTCCTTGGCGGCGGTAGAATCCTGATCCATCCGCAGCACCCGGGCGTCCGGGAACAGCTTTGCCAGTTCTTCTTCCGCCTTTTGGGTGCCAAAGCCCCGGTACTGCAGCTTGCCTCCGCAGGTGGGGCACACCGTGGGCGGCGGGTCCATCTGGCTGCCGCAGTAGTGGCACAACACTTTGTGCGCCGCCTTGTGGTAGACCATGGGCACGCTGCACTTCGGACACTTGAGCACCTCGCGGCAGTCCTCGCACTGGGCCATGGTCTGGTAGCCGCGGCGGTTCAGCAGCAGAATGGTCTGCTTGCCTGCATCCAGATTGTGGCGGATGGCATCCTCCAGCGCAAGACTGATCTCGCGGGGGTTGCCTGCCGCCAGCTCGGCCCGCATATCCACGATCTGCACTTTCGGCAGTGGGTTGCCGCCGTAGCGCTGGGTGAGCCGCACCAGCTGGGTGCGGCCATGCTGGGCCGCGTAGAAGCTCTCGGTGCTGGGGGTGGCACTTGCCAGCAGCAGCAATGCGCCGTTTTCCGCCGCACGCTGGCGGGCCACCTCGTGGGCGGAATAGCGCGGGGCCGATTCCGAGCGGTAGGTGTGCTCCTGTTCCTCATCAATGATGACAAGGCCGATGTTTTCCAGCGGCGAAAAGATGGCGCTGCGGGTGCCCACCACGATGTCCGCGCCGCCGTCCTGGATCATCTGCCACTGCAGCAGGCGTTCCGTGTGGTTGAGGGCCGAGTGCTGCACCGCCACCCGGCGGCCGAACTGGCTCTTGAGCCGCAGGATCATCTGCGGCGTCAGGCTGATCTCCGGCACCAGCACCAGTGCCCTGCGGCCCAGCTCCAGACACCGGGCAATGAGCTTTAAAAACACCAGCGTCTTGCCGCTGCCGGTCACGCCGTAGAGCAGGGCCGAGTGGGGCGCATCGTCTTCCAGCTTTGGCAGCAGGGCGTCGTAAGCAGCCTGCTGCTCTGCGGTCAGGTCGATGGGGTCATTTTTGAGCGGAATGGACGAATACAGGTCAATGGACTTGTTCACCTTGCTGCATTCCAGCACGCCTTTGGTGCACAGGTTGTCCAGCACCGCGCGGCTGATGCCTTTTTCTTCCAGCTCGTTCAGGGTGCGCGGCCCGCCGCCCAGCAATGCCACAGCCGCCAGCTGCTTTGCCGTCGGCTTCGGCTTTTGCTGCAGGGTGCCCACAAGGCGGTAAGAATTTTCCGTGTGGCGGGTGAGCTGCTTTTGCAGCACCGGCGTCACACCGTCTGCCACCACAGCGGGCTTGTACTGCGCCCCATAGGGGATGACCGCCTTGACGGCCTCGTAATAGGTGCAGAAGGTGCGCTCCTTGAGAAAGTACACCAGCCGCAGCAGTTCGGGCGTCAGGCAGGCGGAAGCCGGGGCCACGTCGAACAGGAATTTCAGCTTCGCGCTCTCCGGTTCGGCGTCGCAGGCCAGCACCACGCCCATGCGGGCACGGCTGCCCCGGCCAAAGGGCACCAGCACCATGCTGCCCAGCCGGACGGTATCCTGCTGGTCCGGCATAACGGCGTAGGTGTAGAGTTTATCAAAGTGGAAGGTCGCATTGCTGACGGCAACGCCTACCGTTTTGGGCATTCGCACAGCTCCTTCAAGTTGTTATTTTGCAAGACCGGCGCGCTGGAAGATGACCTGATAGAGCTCCTCTGCGCAGGTGTCCACCTCGTTGTTGACCAGCTTCAGGGTGAACTTGTCCTGCTGGGCCAGTTCCTGCTTTGCCGTGGCAAGACGCTCCTGGATGCTCTCCTCGGTCTCGGTGCCGCGGCCGCGCAGACGGCGTTCCAACTCCTGCTCCGACGGCGGCAGCAGGAACACGGTAGTCGCCCCCGGGAACATGCGGCGGATATTCTCCGCGCCGTGCACGTCGATGACCAGCACGACCACCTTTTTGGCTTCCAGGCGCTTTTCCACCTCAGCCTTCAGGGTGCCGTAGTAGTTGCCGTTGTAGAAGTTGTGCTCCACCACCTGATCGTTCTCGATCAGCTGCTGGAACTGTTCCCGGGTGCGGTAGTAATAATCCACGCCCTCCTGCTCACCGGGGCGCGGGGCGCGGGTGGTGGCGGAGACGGTCTTCTCGATCTCCGGGTGTGCTTCACGCAGGGCCTTTACCACGCTGTCCTTGCCGGTGCCGGCTGCACCGGAGACCACAAACAGATATTTATCATTCGCCATGGGACGTTTCCTCCTCTGTCATCGCTTTGCCCTCCTGCCCGGCCGCACGGTTGGCCACCGTTTCCGGCTGGAGTGCCGAGAGCACCACATGATCGGAGTCCATGATGAGCACCGCGCGGGTGCTGCGCCCATAGGATGCGTCGATCAGCATCCCGCGCTCCCGCGCCTCCTTGACAAGGCGCTTGACCGGGGCGGAATCCGGGCTGACCACCGCCACCACGCGGCCTGCGCTGACCATGTTGCCAAAGCCGATGTTGATGAGCTTCATAAACTCCTCCGAACGTTTTCCGTTTTACTCCAGATTCTGGATCTGTTCGCGGATCTTCTCGATCTCCGCTTTCATGTCCACCACGATGCGGGTGATGTCCAGGTCCTGGCACTTGGAGCCGATGGTATTGGTCTCGCGGTTCAGTTCCTGGGTGAGGAAATCCAGCTTGCGGCCCACCGGCTCGTTCAGCTGCAGGATCTCGCGGTACTGCGAGATATGGCTGCGCAGGCGGACGGTCTCCTCGTCCACAGCGGTCTTATCGCCGAAGATGGCGGCCTCGGTCAGCACACGGGCATCGTCGATGTCGCGGTCTTCCAGAATGACCTTGAGCTTTTCATACAGGCGGTTGGTGTAAGCTTCCACCCGGCCTGCGCTGAGGCTCTCCACCCGGCCGACGCACTCCTCCAGGAAGTTCAGGCGGTTCTCCACGTCTGCCTTCATCTTGGCACCTTCGGCGGCGCGCATCTCCACAAAGCGGTCCAGTGCCTGCGCGGTGACGGCAGAAACATCTTCCCACAGCTGTTCCTCGTCCACATCGGCGTGGCGGGTGGCCAGCACATCCGGGAAGCGGGTCAGGATACCGGCAGAGATGTCGTTCTTGACGCCCAGCTGCTCGGAGATATCCCGCATGGCCTGCTGATAGCTGCGGGCCAGCTCCATGTTGACGGTAACGACGGTATCTGCCGCGTCCACGTTCTGGATGGTCATGCTCAGCTCCACCTTGCCGCGGGTGATGCGCTCGTTGAGCTGCTTTTTCAGGCGGCTGTCCAGATAGCTGCAGGTGCGCGGGATGCGCGAGGAATACTCAAAGTAGCGGGAATTCACGCTGCGCAATTCCACCGTGATCTCACGGCCATTGCGCACAGCAGTCCCCCGGCCGAAGCCGGTCATGCTTAAGATCATAACGCTCTCCTGTTCTCTCATTTCTGATTCGGTTTTTCGCATATGTATCCGCTTTGGGGTACACACACCCATGTTACGATACATATAGCATCATTTTACTATTCTTTCCCGAAAAATTCAAGGTGCAGTGCAGGCTTTGCGGGGCTGTACACCGCATATGGCGCGCGCAAATGAAAAAAGCCCTGAAGCCTGGGCCCTGCGGCTCGGCTTCAAGGCAATGCGATCAATTGGTTTTATACACGCAGGTGACGCTGGTCTCCAGCAGATCCGCATTCAGCAGCGTCTGCTCCACCCAGTGGACATTATCTGCGATGGTATCGCGGGAAACTTCGTACTCGTTGGCAACGCTGTCCATGCTGCGGTATTCGTGGCGGTAGATCAGGGTAAGGATCAGCTTATCCTTGATCGTGATCTTGGTGAAGCGCGGCTTCCGCTTATGCTCCCTGGCATATGCTTCTTCCAGCGCAGCCAGCATCTGGTCGAACTCGTCCTTCGAAATGCCAAAGGCAAGCTGATAATCCCGCTCTGTAAATTCTGCAAGCCGCTCGACCGTAATCTTTCTCATGTTCCTGCTCCCTGTTTCTCTTGTTTTCCGGTTCCGTTCTGTTTTATGCAACCTATTATAAAAGCTGTGCTGCGGCAAGTCAATGCCATCTCGCGCCATTTTCCGGGCGATGGACGCAAAAAGGGCCTCCCACCAGCGGCGGGAAGCCCTGAATGCGCTCAATTAGACGGGGTGAGACTGGTTGGTGTAATCCACATGATCACCATCGACGCCCTGCTTCTTGGCATTGCGCTTTTCGAAGAACTTGGGTGCGACCTGCGGGAACATGGCGTAGGTCAGCACGTCTTCCTCCTGCGTTGCCCACTTGGCAGCTTCGGCCTTCAGCTTGTCCATCTCGGGAGCCAGCGTGTCGGCAAAGCGGCAGGTGATGGGCTGCTCGTCGCCCAGGATCTTCTTGGTGAACTCGGGGCTGATGGGTGCGGGAGTCTTGCCGTAGTCGCCATGGACCAGGCCCTTGAACTCCTTGGTGACCATCTTGTAGCGCTCGCCCAGAATGACGTTGAACACAGCCTGGGTGCCAACGATCTGGCTGGTGGGGGTGACCAGCGGCGGATAGCCTGCATCCTCACGCACGCGGGGGATCTCGGCCAGCACTTCATCCAGCTTGTCTTCCTTGCCGGCATCCTTCAGCTGCTTGAGCATGTTGGAGAACATGCCGCCCGGCACCTGATACAGCAGGGTGTTGGCATCGACGCCCAGAGACTTGGGGCTGATCTGGCCGTTGGCGATGTACTTCTCGCGCAGCTTTGCAAAGTATGCGCGGACGACGTTCAGCTGCTTCAGGTCCAGACCGGTGTCGTAATCGGTGCCCTGCAGGGCAGCGACCAGGCTCTCGGTGGGCATGTGGCTGGTGCCCAGGCTCAGGGGGCTCATGGCGGTGTCGATGATATCGGCACCTGCCTCGATGCCCTTCAGGATGGACATGGAAGCCAGACCTGCGGTGTAGTGGCTGTGGATGTCAACAGGGATGCTGACAGTCTCCTTCAGCTTCTTGACCAGATCATAGCAGGTATAGGGGGTGAGCAGACCGGCCATATCCTTGATGCAGATGGAGTTTGCACCCATCTCCTCCAGGGTCTTGGCGTAGTTTGCAAAGTACTCGTTGTTGTGCACGGGGCTCAGGGTATAGCTGATGCAGCCCTGCACATGAGCGCCTTCCTTGTTGGCTGCCTTGATGGCAGTCTGCAGGTTGCGGGGGTCGTTCAGTGCGTCGAAGATGCGGATGACGTCGATACCGTTTGCAACGGACTTCTGCACGAAGTACTCAACAGCGTCATCGGCATAGGGACGATAGCCCAGCATGTTCTGGCCGCGGAACAGCATCTGCAGCTTCTGGTGGGGCAGCTCCTTGCGCAGGATGCGCAGGCGCTCCCAGGGGTCTTCGTCCAGGAAGCGGATGCAGCTGTCGAAGGTGGCGCCGCCCCAGCACTCCACGGAGAAGTAGTTGATCTTATCCATTTCCGGCAGGATGGGACGCATCTCATCCATCGTCATGCGGGTGGCCAGCAGAGACTGGTGGGCATCGCGCAGGACGACCTCGGTAACCTTGATCGGCTTTTTGGCCATGATTGTCACCTCTCCCTTAGTTCATGGAAACCAGAACGTCACCGGAGTTGACGGTGTCGCCCTTGTTCACGTTGACGGAAGCCACGGTGCCGTCCTGGGGAGCCAGGATCTCGTTCTCCATCTTCATAGCTTCCAGAATGACCAGCACGTCGCCAGCCTTCACGGATGCACCGGCCTGGACCTTGACGTCCAGGATGTTGCCGGGCATGGGAGCCTTAACGGTGACAGCACCGGCTGCGCCTGCGGCAGCCTTGGGAGCAGCAGCGGGAGCCGGAGCTGCCTTGGGGGCAGCCGGTGCAGCGGGAGCTGCAGCAGCAACAGGAGCTGCGCCTGCGGCAGTCTCCTCCACGGAAACGCTGTAAGCAACGCCATTGACGGTAATATTGTAGTACTTCATGGAAGGATCCTCCAAATCAAAATCGTATCTGAACTGTATATTACAAACGATTACAGGGCCATATTGCCGTGCTTCTTGGGCAGGCGGGCAGCACGCTTGGTGCTCAGCAGCTCCAGAGCAGCCACGACGCTGGCGCGGACATTGGCTGCATCGCAGGTCATGTCAGCAGCACCGGAAGCCACTGCATTTGCTGCGCTGCACACCTCAGCAGTGTAAGCAGCAGCCTTTGCCTTGGTGGCGGCAATGATGTTGTCGGAAGCGTCGATCTCATCCTTGTACAGGACGCTGACAGCTGCACTGGGCTCCAGTGCGCTGACGACGCAGCCTTCCACAGCGATGCGCAGGTCTGCAGCGGCCAGAGCGGTGTAGACAGGGCCCACAGCCTTGCCGGCCAGAACGGTGACCTTTGCAGTGGTGGCATCGGCATAGGTGGCAGCCAGACGGGCAGCCTCGCGGATGCCGCCTGCGATGTCATCGGTAGCGCTGGGCACAAAGCCCTCGGTGTTCACAATGGTGATCACCGGCACGCTGAAGGCATCGCACAGGCGCACGAAGCGGGAAGCCTTTGCCACGCAGTTGTGGCACAGGGTCTTGCCGGTAGCCACAACGCCCACGGCGTTGCCGCCGACGGTAGCGAATGCGGTGTAGACAGAGGTGCCGAAGCCTGCGAACAGCTCCACAGCGCTGTCCTTATCCACCACAGCGGCAGCAGCCTTTGCGGGCTCTGCGCCGGCGGTGAGGGCAGCGACCGGCTGCTCGAACTCAAAGATTGCCGGGCCGGTCAGGTTGTTGGCCGGCAGCAGGCCCACGATGTGGGCAGCCTTCTCGGCAGCCTCGGAAGCGTCAGCAGCCACGATGGCGGCCACACCAGCCTTTGCAGCAGCGGCTGCGGTGCCGGCATTTGCGACCTTGTCGCCCTTGGCAGCGGAGGTGAACGGAGCGGTGAAGAACAGCTCTGCGCCCTCAGCCATGATGCAGACATCTGCGTTGGCAGCGCTCAGTGCGCTGGTGCCGCCGCAGACACCCAGAACCACAGCCACCTGCGGGATCACGCCGGAAACCTTTGCGATCTGCGCATTCAGCTTGGCAGTGGCGGTCAGCACGTCCAGGCCCTCGGCCAGCTTTGCGCCGACGGAGTTGTAGAACGTGACGACCGGGCAGCCGGTCTGTGCAGCCATCTCCAAGACCTTGATGTTCTTCTCAACGTCCTTCACGGTGACAGCTTCACCATTCTGGTAAACAGCATAAGCCTGCTGACCTGCCGCATAGCCGCAGGCAGCGCTCACTGCGCCATCAGCAAACAGCGCAGTGTATTCCCCGTCATCAAAAAACTTGGCGAGGATTTCTCCCTTATTGATCTTTGAAGCCATGATAAGACCTCCTGGTTGTCTGTGTGAGCTTTCAAAATTGGTTTTATTATACTGAATTTCCCTAAAAATTGCAAGAGATTCTATAAAAATCCATGTGAATCAACATCTCTCGCATAGCGCTTTCCAAATTTTTAACGATGTATCGCGTGATGACATTTTCTGCTGTTTTTCCAAAAATACTTCCTTGTGTCCTGCCCCGCCTGGCATGCACCAAAAAATCGCTCTTATTTTTGGTGATGGTGCCTGCCGTGCACGCATTTGCTTTTCGCGCAGAGTGTGTTACACTATATATAAATAGTAAATTGCAAACAGAAAAAATGTCAAAGCTCCATGCAGCGGGGCTCCCGCCGCACTCTGGACGCAAAAGAAGGTCAAATCAAAATTGAAAAAGCTTTTCACATCGCTCCGGCATGCAAACCAGACTTATGGTTCCTTCCGGCAAACCGCGCACAGCATCATGCACCGGGCCGGGCCCGCCGTGCTGGCCGCAGCGGTTTTGTACCGGGCCGCGTCCGGCTTCCTGTTCGTGCCGCTGATGCAGCAGATCTGGTCGCTGACGCTGCGGTTCGCGCCGATGCATTATCTGAACAACAGCAACGCTTCCGACATCTTCACCTCCCCTGCCATCGTCGGCTGCATCGCGGCCATCGCGGTCCTGACTGCGTTCTGGGCCCTGTACGGGTTTTCCATCCTGCTGCACGGGTTGGACCGCGCCCGCCGGGGCGAGACGCTCCGCCTGCTTCCCCTGCTGGGCGATTCGCTCCGGGATATCGCCCACGCATGGCTGCCGCAGAACTGGCTCATCCTGATCTACAGTGCCCTGCTCATTCCCTTCACGAGCTTTTTCCTCGCTTCGGATTATATCACCCAGCTGGCTGTGCCGGAATACATTCTGGGTGTCATCCGGGCCAACGCCCGGTACCACGCGCTCTATCTGGCCGGGGCACTGGTGCTTCTGGCGCTGTGGGTCGGCGGGGCGCTGGTGCTGCCGCTGTTCGTGCTGGAGCGCAAAAGCCTGTGGCAGGCCGCCCGGGAGAGCTTCGGCTTTGTGCGCGGGCGGTTTTTCCGCGTTTTTCTGCTGCTGACACGCTGGAACCTTTCGGTCGCCGTCGGCGCAGCGCTGCGGCTGCTGGCAGTGGCCGTGCCGCTGTATGGGATCATCCTTGCGGTGGGGCTGGAGAGCATGCAGGCCATGTTCGCCATGTCCCGGGCTGCACTGGTGGTGGAGCTGCCCTTCTTTGAGTTTCTCGCGGACTGTATCATCCTTCTGGGCCAATGCACCATCCTTGCGCTGCTGTATGCCCGCCTGCAGACAGACACACCCCCGGAAGAAGATGCACTGCCGGGCAGCCGCTTCAGCACCCGGAAGCTCCTGGCTGCGGCCGTTGCAGGCGCAACGCTGCTCACTTTTGTGCTGTCTGCCGTGTATATCATCCTGCCCGCAGGCGACGAGCTGCGCACCATGCTGGGCGGCACGGCACCCATCATCACGGCGCACCGGGGCTACTCCTCTGCCGCGCCGGAGAACACCCTGCCCGCCTTTCAGCTGGCCATCGACCAGGGCTGCGAACGCGCCGAACTGGACGTGCAGATGACCAAAGACGGCGTGGTGATGGTGACCCACGACACCAGCCTGCGCCGCTGCACCGGACGGAACGCCAACATCTACGACCTGACCTTTGACGAGGTGCGCAAGCTGGATGCCGGGCGGTGGTTCAGCGCGAAATACGCCGGGACGAAGATCCCCACGCTGGAAGAAGTGCTGGACCTGTGCAAAGGCAGAATTCAGCTGAACATTGAGATCAAGCCCAACGCCGCCACCCCGGCGCTGGAAGCCGAGACCATCCACATCATCGAAGAAAAGGGCTTTGCTCACGACTGCGTCATCACCTCGTATAATAAAATAGTAGTATTTATAGACCGCTCTCCAGCGGAATGCTACAATAAGTTCAGGATGCTGTGGATTGGTGGAACATCACCTACCGCAAAGACGGTTTTCGGGAGGCTCCAACCACA
>OJKC01000502.1_pt1 | contig 32979 bp, 30 predicted proteins | sample 1596401 | NCBI WGS metagenome assembly OJKC01 (sample SAMEA4350162, study PRJEB24818) | metagenome | biome: human; feature: gut; material: faeces | place: Denmark | collected 2013-09 | reverse complement strand
GCTCCGGCCGCCGCTGGGGACGGGGCTTGTCGGTGCGGGGCTTATCGGTGCGGTACTTGTCGGAGCGGACAGCGGCGGGCTCCTCCTCCTTGGCGGGAGCGGGCTGCACCGGCGCGGCCGGCTTCTCCTCGGGGATGATCTTCACCTCGGCGGGAGCGGCGACCTCCGCCTCCTCGGGGCCGTAGGTAATACGGATACGGGCAGGGGAAGCGCCGATGCCCAGAAAGCCGCTCTTGGCGCGCTCCAGAATGGACACGGACACATCGTCCCGATCCATTCCCAGCTGCTCAAGACCCTTGCGCAGCGCTTCGTCCTCAGTCTTGCCCGTTACGTCGATATAACTCATAGACAAAACTCCTTATTCGTCGTAGTGATCCTCGCGGTAGGCGCGGCCGCGGGCGTAGGGGCGGCCGCCCACCTTGCCGGCATCGGTGGTACCCTCGCCGGACTTTTTCTTCTTGGGCTGCTGGGGCTGGGGCTTCTTGGCGCCCTTGGCCTCCTCCAGCTGGCGGTTGTAGTTCTCGCGGGCGGCCTGCATCTTGTTGTAGCGCGCCTCGCGCTTCTGGCGCTCCTTGTCCGTCTCCTCGCGGTCGAGGATGGCGTTGAACTTCTTGTTCAGCAGCAGCTCCTGCAGGCAGGAGAAGGCGGCGTTGGCGATCCAGTACACGCACAGAGCGGCGGGCAGGATGTAGCCCATCCACACGGTCATCAGCGGCATCATGTACAGCATGGCCTTGGAAGAGCCGTTGACGTTGCTGTTGCCGTTGGACTTCATGGAGATCTGGGTCATCAGGAATTGCAGGGCGGCGGAGATGATCGGCATGAGCATCAGGCCGATGACAGGCCAGCCGCCGGAGGGGAACTGGCTGAACAGATCCTTGGGCACGGCGGACAGATCCATGTTCAGGAAGGTATAGTTCAGGTCGATCAGACCGTCGAACTTCCCGTCGAAGCTGCTCCAGTTGTCGTGGATGAACTTGGCCAGATAGATCTGGTCATAGGCCGCGGCCTGTCCCTCGGCGCCGGACACATAGCCCAGGGACACCGCCAGCTCGGTGATCTTGGCGATGACCTCGTTGGACAGGGACATGAAGTACCGCAGCGGGGTGCGGATGATGTAGTACAGTGCGATCAGGATGGGGAAGGGCAGGAAGGACCACAGGCACCCGGACATGGGGTTCACGCCCTCCCGGGCGTAGAGATCGGCGATCTCCTGCTGCTGCTTCTCCTTGTTGTTGGCGTATCTCTTCTGGATCTCCTGCACCTTGCCGTTCATACGCCCCATGCGGAGCATACTCTTCTTGCTTTTCAGCTGGAAGGGCAGCAGAACCAGCTTCACCATCAGGGTGAAGAGGATCAGAGCGACGCCGTAGGAGCCTGTCCATGTGTAGAACAGGCGGGTGAGCCACGCGAACGGCACACAGATATAGTAGCCGATTTGTGCGAACATAGGCGAATTTCCTCCGTAAGATTTTGAGGGGTGGGGGATCAGGGCACCGGATCATACCAGCCGCCCTTGTGACGGTGGAAGGGATGGCATCGCATCAGACGCTTGAACGCCAGCCAGCCGCCCTTGGCCGCACCGTATTTCTCAATGGCCTCCAGCGCGTATTGAGAGCAGGTGGGGATGTAGCGGCAGCGAGGAGGAAACAGGGGAGAGATCGCCCGCCGGTAAAAGCGGATACACCGCAGGAGAAGCCTTTTCATGCGTCCTCCCGCAGCAGTCCCAGCTGCGAAAGGCACCGGAGATACTGCTTTTCCAGCTTGGCATAGGGCAGCTCCGCAGCGCGGACACGCGCCACCATAATAATATCGTACCCGGGCAGCATATCGCCCTTGTGCAGGCGGTACAGCTCCCGGAAACGGCGGCGGACACGGTTGCGCACCACGGCGTGACCCAGCTTTGTGGACACGGTGACGCCCAGACGGCTCATCCCCTGCCTGTTTTTCAGGCAATAGACCACCACACCGCCGGCGACGGCTGACCGTCCCCTGCGGTAAATGCGGCGGAAGTCGCCGTTCTGCTTCACCGTAACTCTTGCGTCCATAGTTTCCTCTTTTTCCTGCTGTACACAGCACCTCTTGTCCGCGTTGTCATTGCCAACCAGTGCTCACACTGGTGCGGCAATCCGTTCCTCCTTTTTCAGAGAAACCAGATTCCCACGCCAGTGACATCGGTCACTGGCTCGGAATGACAGGGTCGGGGCTTCTGAAACGCCGCATAGCAGGAGCATCTCGTTTTACAGCGCATATACACCGATAGGGACGGGGATTCGTATCCTCCGTCCCTCAGGGCTTATCTGTATGTGCGATGCACCTTCCGTGACCTCAATGGGTCAGACGGGCACGACCCTTGGCACGACGGCGAGCCAGAACCTTGCGGCCGTTGCGGGTAGCCATTCTCTTGCGGAAACCGTGCTCCTTTGAGCGCTGGCGCTTCTTGGGCTGATAGGTACGGAACATTGCATGACACCTCCATTTTATAGAATATCCGGCGGGAGCCTTCGCGCCCGCTCTTACTCGACAGCGGCAAAAATTTTGCCGCCGCAGTAAACTTTTCCACAGGTGTTGCACACAAACGTGCAAAACCACGCGGAATCCATTATACAGACAGGAGGGGTGGCTGTCAACAAAAATTTGCCCGGCACGCAGCGGTTTTCGCTTTACAGGCAGGAAAAAGCCGTAACTTATATTAGAATATGTATAGTTTCTATGGACTTGCGGCGGCTTTTCTGTTATAATGATACGGGATATTTTGCGGCGGTACACCCCCCGCCATTTTATCGCGGGAGCACAGACACACCTCCCGCCGAAAGGGGAGCTTTTCTTTTGAATTCCATGAAAGACCTGTGGGACAGCGTGCTCAAGCGTCTGAGCGGCGAGCTGTCCGAAACCACCATCAACACCTGGTTCGACGAGGTGACGGTGGTGACGATGGAGGATTCCGCCTTCGTGCTCCATTGCAGCAACACCTTCAAGAAAAACACCATCGAGGCGCGGTTCCTGCCCCACATCAAGGCGGCGCTGAAGGATCTGTTCTCCACCGATTTAGAGGTGAAGATACTGGACGACGACCAGCTGGCGGCCTATCACGGCGTGGCGCCCGACCGCCCCGGCGACCTGTCGGAGTCCCAGGCGTTCACCTTCGAGACGTATGTGGTGGGACCCCAGAACAAGCTGGCCTTTGCCGCGGCCAAGGCCGTGACGGAGAAGCCCGGCGAGAACTACAACCCCCTGTTCATCTACGGCGACAGCGGACTGGGCAAGACCCACCTGCTGTACGCCATCGCCAACGCCCTGCGCAAGAAGAGGCCTGACGCCCGCATCGTGTACGTCAAGGGCGACGACTTCACCAACGAGCTGATCGCCTCCATCCGCGAAAACCGCAACGCGGAGTTCCGGGAGAAATACCGCCAGACGGATATTCTGCTGATGGACGATATCCAGTTCATCGCCGGCAAGATACAGACCCAGGAGGAGTTCTTCCATACCTTCAACACCCTGTACGAGTCCGGCCGGCAGATCGTGCTGACATCCGACCGGCCGCCCAAGGAGATCACGCAGCTGGAGGATCGTCTGCGGACACGGTTCGAGTGGGGTCTGATGGTGGACGTAGCGCCCCCGGACTTCGAGACACGGTTCGCCATCATCCAGAACAAGGCCGCCATGCTGGGCGTGAAGCTGCCCGGCGACGTGATGGACTACATCGCCGAGAACATCACCTCCAACGTGCGGCAGATCGAGGGTACGCTGAACAAGATCCTGGCCTACCGCGACCTGCTGGACGACCAGGTGAACGAGGAGACGGTGGGGCGCGCCATCCGGGATATGCTGAAAAAGAGCAACGACTTCGCGCCCACGCCCAAGATCATCGTCAGCTACATCTGTAACTACTTCAACGTGGACGAGGACACCCTGCGGGGACAGAGCCGCAGCCGCGACGTGGTGGCCGCCCGTCAGATCGCCATTTACCTCATCCGCCGCATGAGCGGCATGAGCCTCAACGACATCGGCAAGGAGTTCGGCGACAGGGATCACTCCACCATCATGCACTCGCTGGACAAGGTCGAAAAGCAGATGCGCACCGACCCGGCCTTCGCCGAAAAGGTGAAGGAGATCACCACCAACATCAACAGCAAGAAGTAAAACGGGAAAGAGGCCGGTTTTCCGCTTTTCCTGTGGAATCCACAGGGAGCGAGGGATCAGGCACCCCCTGTCCCCACACCCATGGGGAAAACCGGGGCGGTTTTCCGGACAGCCGTGTGGGAAAAAAATCCAGCTGCGGCGCGGGGTCAGGGGGAATTTCCACGTTTGAAAGTCCCTACGACTAATAACTATTGAATAAAGATTAGATTATGATTTGATTTCGCAGAATAGAACTGCGTTTCGGAAAGTGAGGAACGACGGATATGGTGAGATTTTCCTGTGAGAAGGCTCTTTTGCAGCAGGCGGTGAACGCCGTGTCCCGCGCGGTGGCGGCCAAAAGCTCCATTCCCGCGCTGGAGGGTATCCTTCTGGAGACGGAGCACGGCCTGCGCCTGTCGGGCTACAACATGCAGACCGGCATCCGCACCGAGGTGGAGGCCGACATCCGCGAGAGCGGCCGCATCGTGCTGAACGCCAAGCTGTTCGGAGACATGATCCGCCGTATGCCCGACGACACGGTGGTGTTCGACGCCGATGAGAAATTCAACGTGAAGCTTACCTGCGGCGACACGGACTTCGAGATGATCGGCCTGAGCGCCAACGACTATCCGGAGATGCCGGAGGTGGACGACGAGTACTCCGTCACGCTGGAGCAACGCACGCTGAAGGCCATGATCGACCAGACCAGCTTCGCCGTGTCCCTGAACGAGACGCGCCCCATCCATACCGGCGTGCTGTTCGAGATCAGCGACAAGGGTCTGACCATGGTGGCCGTGGACGGCTTCCGTCTGGCGCTGCGGCGCGAGCCGCTGGAGCACATCGACGGCGGCGCCTTCAAGTTCGTGGCGCCGGGCAGCGCCCTGAACGAGGTGGAGAAGATCTGCGCCGACACCGAGGATATGGTGACGGTGACACAGGGCAAGCGCCATCTGATGTTCGAGGCGGGAAATACCCAGCTGATCTGCCGCCGTCTTGAGGGTGAATTCCTGGACTATCGCAACGCCATCCCCACCAACAACCCCATCTGCCTGGAGGTGGACAACAAGACCATGATCGAAAGCCTGGAGCGCGTCAGCGTGGTCATCAGCGAGAAGCTGAAAAGCCCCGTGCGGTGCCTGTTCAGCGCGGATAAGGTCTATATGTCCGCCCGCACCGGCAACGGCGAGGCGCGTGACATCTGCCCCGTCCACGGCGACGGGCAGGAGCTGGAGATCGGCTTCAACAACCGCTATCTCATGGACGCCCTGCGCTACGCCCCGGCGGACACGGTGAAAATGCATCTGAACACCGGCATTTCGCCTTGCATCATCACGCCCGTGGAAGACAGCGACAATTTTATTTATATGGTGCTGCCGGTGCGCCTGAAGGCGCAATAAAGGCACATCTCTTGTGCCCTGCCATCGTCAAACCTCCTCGACGTACACACGGTACGCCCGTGCCGCCGCGTGATCGCTGCACTCTGTAGGGCGGGACCCGCGTGTCCCGCCGGAAGGAAAACATGCATATTGTGCGGCGGGACACATGGGTCCCGCCCTACGGATGGGTACGGCGAACCGCTCGTAGGGGACGGCGTCCCGCAGTGGAGCGCAGCGGAACAAATGCCCTTGGGGTACGACGTCCCTTTCGCACGGCTCCTTGACCCGCTGTAGGGGCGGACGACTCTGTCCGCCCGGATACGGCCTGTGCCCTGTAGGGCGGGGTCCGCGTGCCCCGCCGAAAATGCGTGTGCCGCGGCGGGACACATGGGTCCCGCCCTACGGACAGAGGCGGCAGACCGGCTGCGGGAGGACAAAGTCGTCCGCCTCTGCAAAGGGGCACCATGCTCCATCACACAAGCTATCCACGAACGAGGTTATTTTTTATGGAAACCATCACCATCACAACAGAATACATCAAATTGCAGGATCTGCTGAAGTTCGCCGCGGCGGTGGACACCGGCGGCGAGGCCAAGCTCGCCGTGCAGGAGGGGGACGTGACCGTCAACGGTCAGGTATGCACCATGCGGGGCAAGAAGATACGCCCCGGCGACGTGGTGGGCTACAACGGTCAGGAGCTGACCGTGGCGTATGAGAGTTGACGCGCTGACGCTGGAGGGCTGGCGGAACTATCAGCGCCAGCAGCTGACCTTCGACGACGGCTGTAACGTCATCTACGGCGAGAACGCCCAGGGCAAGACCAACCTGCTGGAGGCCATCGTGTACCTGAGCTGCGGCAAAAGCCCCCGCGCCCACGGCGACCGGGAGCTGATCGGCTTCGACAGGCAGGACGCGCTGCTGGTGGGACAGATATTCTCCCGCCAGCGGGAATTCGTCACCGACATCCGGCTCAGCCGCAGCAAGCGGCGGAGCATGACCGTCAACGGTGTGAAGGCCAAAAACGGCGCGGCGCTCAGCGATGTGCTGCACACGGTGTTTTTCGCGCCGGAGGATCTGTTCCTCATCCGGGCGGGGGCGGCGGAGCGGCGGCGGTTCATGGATATGTCCCTGTGCCAGCTGCGTCCCCGGTACGCCGAGGCGCTGAGCCAGTACAGCCGCCTGTACGACCACAAGACCCGCATCCTGCGGGACAGCGAGGACAAGCCGGAGCTTTTAGACCTGCTGCCGGAGTTCAACGAGGGGCTGTGCCGCAGCGGAGCGGTGCTCATCGGCTACCGGGCGCGGTTCTGCGCGGCGCTGGCGGAGTATGCCCGCGCCGCCCACTATGAGTGCAGCGGCCAGCGGGAGGAGCTGGCGCTGGGCTATCAGACCGTGAAGACCGTCACCGACCCCATGGGCAGGCAGGAGGATATCTATTGGCAGCTGCGGCAGCACATGGACGAGCACCAGACGGCGGAGCGGGCGTCCCGGCTGTGTCTCAGCGGGGCGCACAAGGACGATATCGAGGTGCTCATCAACGGTCGCGCCGCCAAGCAGTTCGGCTCACAGGGGCAGGTACGGACGGCGGCGCTGAGCCTGAAGCTGGCGGAGCGGGAGATACACCGCAGCGCCATGGGCGAATACCCGGTGATGCTGCTGGACGACGTGCTCAGCGAGCTGGACCCCCGGCGGCAGGAATATGTATTGAACCGCATCAGCGGCGGGCAGGTGTTCATCACCTGCTGCGAAAACGACCGGCTGGACACGCTTCTCAAGGGCAAGGTGTTCCATATCCGGGGCGGGGAGGTGCTGTGATGGCCTATCTGCACATCGGCATGAACGTGATGCTGGAGGACAGGCGGATCATCGGCATATTCGATCTGGACAACACCTCCACCTCACGGCGGACAAGAGAGTTTTTACAGGGAGCCGAGCGGGAGGGCGTGGTGCAGTCCGCGTGCGAGGACATACCGCGCTCCTTCGTGGTGTGCGACCATCCCTATCACCGGCAGATCGTGTATCTGTCGCAGATCAATTCCCAGACGCTGGGCAAACGAGCGCAAGGAAAAGGAGAGTAACGCATGGCAGACATGGAACGACCCGTGGTGGACACGGAATATAACGCATCGGAAATACAGGTGCTGGAGGGCTTGGAGGCGGTGCGCAAGCGCCCCGGTATGTATATCGGCTCCACCAGCGCCAGCGGACTGCACCATCTGGTCTATGAGATCGTGGACAACTCCATCGACGAGGCACTGGCCGGGTACTGCACGGATATCACCGTGACCATCAACCCCGGCGACACCATCACCGTCACCGACAACGGACGCGGCATCCCCGTGGACGTGCAGGCGCAGACGGGACGTCCCGCGCTGGAGGTGGTGTTCACCGTGCTGCACGCCGGCGGCAAGTTCGGCGGCGGCGGCTACAAGGTCTCCGGCGGTCTGCACGGCGTGGGCGCCAGCGTGGTCAACGCCCTGAGCGAGTGGCTGACGGTGCAGGTACACAAGGACGGGAAAATTTACGAGATGAAGTTCTCCCGCGGGCACATCACCCAGGAGATGAAGGTCATCGGCGACACCGACCACACCGGCACCACCGTGACCTTCAAGCCCGACCCGGAGATGTTCGACACGCTGGAGTACGACTACGAGACGCTGCACACCCGCATGCGGGAGCAGGCGTTCCTGAACGCCGGCCTGCGCATCACCATCAGCGACGCACGACCCGGCAGGGAGCAGTCCGAGGCCATGTGCTACGAGGGCGGCATCCGGGAGTTCGTCACCTATATCAACCGCAACAAGACCCCCCTCCACGAGGAGGTCATCTATCTCTCCGGCGCCAAGGGCGACAGCACGGCGGAGATCGCCATGCAGTACAACGACGGCTATAACGAGACGCTGGTGTCCTTCGCCAACGACATCCACACGCCGGAGGGCGGCATGCACGAGACGGGCTTCAAGGCCGCGCTGACCCGCGTGCTCAACGCCTACGGCCTGAAATACAACATGATAAAGGACGGCGACAAGGTGTCCGGCGAGGACGTGCGCGAGGGCATCACCGCCGTCATCTCCGTGAAGCTGACAGAGGCTCAGTTCGAGGGTCAGACCAAGGCCAAGCTGGGCAACGCCCACATCCGCACGCTGGTGGACAGCATCGTCAACGACCAGCTGGCGGTGTATCTGGAGGAGCATCCGGTGGTGGCGCGCACCATTCTGGACAAGGCCATGACCGCCAACCGCGCCCGGGAAGCGGCGCGGAAGGCGCGGGAGTCCATCCGGCGCAAGACGGTGCTGGGCGGCGCGGCTATGCCCGACAAGCTCCGTGACTGCAACGAGAACAACCCGGAGCTGACCGAGCTGTACATCGTGGAGGGCGACTCCGCAGGCGGCTCCGCCACGGCGGGGCGCGACAGCCGGTTCCAGGCCATCCTGCCCCTGTGGGGAAAGATGCTGAACGTGGAAAAGGCCAGGGTGGACAAGGTCTACGGCAACGACAAGCTCCAGCCTGTCATCATCGCGCTGGGCGCGGGCATCGGCGAGGAGTTTGACGAGAACAAGCTGCGCTATCACAAGATCATCATCATGGCCGATGCCGATGTGGACGGCGCCCATATCCGCACCCTGCTGCTGACGTTTTTCTTCCGCTATATGCGGCCTCTTATCGAGCAGGGGTATGTTTATTCCGCCGTGCCGCCCCTTTACAAGCTGACACGGGGCAAGACCTCCCGGGTGGCCTACTCCGACGAGGAGCGGGATCGTATCTCCGCGGAGATGCGCGGCGGCAATCCCAACGTGACCATCAACATCAGCCGGTTCAAGGGTCTGGGCGAGATGGACGCCCACGAGCTGTGGGAGACCACCATGGATCCCACCACCCGTACCCTGCGGCGCATCACGCTGGATGACGCGGTGAAGGCCGACGCCACGTTCACCGTCCTCATGGGCGAGAAGGTGGAGCCGCGCAAGGAATTTATCGAGCGTAAAGCACAGTACGCTGTGAATCTGGATTATTAAGGAGGGCTGGAATCTATGAGCAAAAAGCCCCAATACGACCCTGCGGAGATCCGCTTCCCCGACCAGCATATCGTGGAGTCCCCGCTGGTCCCGGAGATGGAGAAGTCCTATATCGAATATGCCATGTCCGTTATCGTAGGCCGTGCCCTGCCCGACGTGCGGGACGGCCTGAAGCCCGTACACCGGCGTATTCTCTACGCCATGTACGAGGACAACCTGACCTCTGACAAGCCCTTTAAGAAGTCGGCCACCTGCGTGGGCGACGTGCTGGGCCGGTATCACCCCCACGGCGACGCCTCCGTGTACGACGCGCTGGTGCGTCTGGCGCAGGATTTCTCCATGCGCTACATGCTGGTGGACGGCCACGGCAACTTCGGCTCCGTGGATGGCGACCCCCCGGCCGCCTACCGATACACCGAAGCCCGCCTCAGCAAGATCTCCAACGAGATGCTGCGGGACATCGAAAAGGACACGGTGGACTGGGATCCCAACTTTGACGAGAGCCGGAAGGAGCCGCGGGTACTCCCCTGCCGCTTCCCCAACCTGCTGGTGAACGGCTCCAGCGGTATCGCCGTGGGCATGGCCACCAACATCCCGCCCCACAACCTGCGGGAGGTCATCGGCGCGTGCATCTGCGTGCTGGACAACCCGGACGCCACCCTCAGCGACCTGATGGAGCATGTGAAGGGACCCGACTTCCCTACCCGCGGCATCATCATGGGCAGGAGCGGCATCCGCGCCGCCTACGCCACCGGCCGGGGACGGCTGATGGTGCGCGCCCGCCACGAGTTCGAGGAGTTCAACAACGGCCGCACCCGCATCGTCATCACGGAGCTGCCCTATCAGGTGAACAAGCGCATGCTTATCAAGGCCATCGCCGATCAGGTGGAGGACAAGCGGCTGGAGGGCATCTCCGACATCCGGGATGAGTCCGACCGCAACGGCATGCGCATGGTCATCGAGCTGAAGCGGGACGCCAACGCACAGGTGGTGCTCAACCGCCTGTTCGCCCAGACCCAGCTGCAAACCACGTTTGCCATCAACATGCTGGCGCTGGTGGAGAACCAGCGGCAGCCCAAGATCCTGTCCCTGCGGCATATCATCGACGAGTACCTGAAATTCCAGGAGGAGATCATCGTCCGCCGGACGCGCTTCGACCTGAAGAAGGCGCAGGAGCGCGCCCACCTGCTGGAGGGTCTGCTGGTGGCACAGGACAACATCGACGAGGTCATCCGCATCATCCGCAGCAGCTATGACAACGCCAAGGAGAACCTGATGTCCCGCTTCGGTCTGGACGACGTGCAGGCGCAGGCCATTCTGGACATGCAGCTCAAGCGTTTGCAGGGGCTGGATCGGGAGAAGCTCCAGACCGAGTACAAGGAGCTGGAGGAGAAGATCGCCTATTTCCTGCGGGTGCTCAGCGACGAGGGGCTGGTGAAGTCCATTCTCAAGGAGGAGCTGACCGCCATCGCCGACAAGTTCGGCGACGACCGCAAGACGGAGATACAGGACGTGGAGGACGAGCTGGACATCGAGGATCTCATCGAGGAGGAGCAGTGCGTCTTTACCCTGACGGAGAACGGCTACATCAAGCGCACGCCGGTGTCCGAATACGCCGCCCAGAGCAAGGGCGGCATGGGCAAGAAGGGCATCACCACCCGTGACGAGGACACCGTGGTGGACGTGTTCACCGCGTCTACCCATGACTATATCCTGTTCTTTACCGACACCGGCAAGGTCTACCGCAAGAAGGGCTATCAGATCCCTGAGAGCGGCAAGGCCGCCAAGGGCGTGAACATCGTCAACATTATTCAGGTGGAGACGGGCGAGCGGGTGCAGGCCATGCTCCACTTCCGGGAGAAGGGGGACGAGGAGCTGTATCTGTTCATGACCACCCGCGACGGCACCGTGAAGCGGCTGGAGGTCAGCGCCCTGAAGAATCTGCGCAACAACGGCATCCGCGCCCTGACGCTGGACGAGGGCGACCAGCTGATCTCCGTGGTGGAGACGCGGGGTCACGACCGGGTGCTCATCGCCACCCACGACGGGCAGGCGGTGTGCTTCGACGAGACGGATGTGCGCGCCATGGGGCGCGTGGCCGTGGGCGTCCGGGGCATCCGGCTGCGGGAGGGCGACTACGTCATCGGCGCCGCCCGCGCCGACGAGGGCAAGACCGTCCTCTCCATCACCGAAAACGGCTATGGCAAGCGCACGCCCATTGAGGAGTACCGCGTCACGGGACGCGGCGGTCTGGGCGTGAAGAACTACATGGTCACGGACAAGACCGGCGACGTGGTGGGCATGAAGGTGGTGGACGGCACGGAGGATCTGCTGCTGGTGACGGCGGCGGGCATCCTGATCCGCACCCCCGTGGAGAATATCCGCGTGGCGGGACGCGCCACGCAGGGCGTTATCGTCATGCGCTTCAAGGAGGAGGGCGACCGGGTCATCTCCCTGGCGCTGGCCGATCCGGAGGAAAAGCAGCCCGAGCCGGAGGAGGCCTCCCTGTGAGCGCCCCGGCGTGGGACATCATCGCCCGGATAGAGACGCCCTTTGACCAGAAATTCGGCGTGCCGCGGCAGAGCGGCATCGCCGACTGCCCCGGACGCATCGTGTTCGAAAAGCCCTTCCGGGACGCGGACGCGGTGCGGGGTCTGGAGGGCTTCAGCCACATCTGGCTGATCTGGCAGTTTGACCGGGCGCTGCGGCAGGGCTGGTCGCCCACCGTGCGCCCGCCCCGGCTGGGCGGCAACGAGCGCGTGGGCGTGTTCGCCACCCGCTCGCCCTTCCGCCCCAACGGGTTGGGGCTGTCCGCCGTGGAGCTGGAGCGTGTGGCGCTGGACGAGCCGGATGCCCCGGTGCTGTACGTCCGGGGCGCGGACATGGTCAGCGGCACGCCCATTCTGGACATCAAGCCCTACCTCAGCTATGCCGACAGCTATCCCGACGCCTCCGGCGGCTTCACCGGCGGCGACGCCGGGGGGATGCTGACGGTGGACTTCCCGCCGGAGCTGCTGGCGCGGTTCGACAGCGGGCAGCGCCACGGGCTCATCAGCGCGCTGGCCGCCGACCCGCGTCCCCGGTACCAGGACGACCCGGAGCGGGTGTACGGCATGACCTACGGCGGGCGGAACGTGCGCTTCACCGTGTCCGACGGCACGGTGCACGTGATCGCCGTGGAGGGATAGGGGCGGCGGAGACGCAGCCTCTCCCCTGCCGTTCCGGGTTTGTAGGGGCGGACGACCCTGTCCGCCCGCGTACACCGGCGCGGGCACCACGCACCCTTGATAAGGAGTACCTATGAAAACCATAACTATCTACACAGACGGCGCTTGCAGCGGCAATCCCGGACCCGGCGGGTGGGGAGCGATCCTCCGCTACCGGGACACGGAGAAGGAACTGTCCGGCGGCGCGGCGGAGACCACCAACAACCGCATGGAGCTGACCGCCGTCATCGAGGCGCTGCGCCTGCTGCGCGAGCCGTGCATCGTGGAGCTGTATTCCGACAGCAAGTACGTCATCGACGCGCTGAGCAAGGGCTGGGCGCGGGGCTGGAAGGCGCGGGGCTGGGTGAAGTCCGACAAAAAGCCGGCGCTGAACCCCGACCTGTGGGAGCAGCTGCTGGCGCTGACGGAGGTGCATCAGGTGCGCTGCCACTGGGTGAAGGGTCACGCCGAAAACGAGCACAACAACCGCTGCGACCAGATGGCCGTGGCGGAGAGCAAAAAATTCCGATAAATGCAAGCAAATTCACAAAATGTTCATCTGGATTTCATGATTCGGTCAATTTTGTGGGGTAATATAGCATCATCAAAAGGAATTACTCTTCCTGATGTGATTTTCTCTCTCTCCTAACACAAACACACAACGAGGGCGCCCCCACCATCCGGTGGGGGCGCTTTCGGTCGTATGGGGAACTGCGTCCGGGACATGGGTCTGTAGGGGGCGCCGTCCCCTACGTTTGCCCATTTCCGGTGCCCCGTGTGAAAAAAAGAAACCGCCACCCTGCCCGGTGACGGTTTCTTCGTATTTTTACATATCCACGACTTCCAATTCCCTCTCGTCCACCTTGCGCAGGTCGCGCCTGTTCATGATCTCGTACATGCAGGGCACCACGAACAGCGTCATCAGCGTGGCGTACAGCAGTCCGCCGATGCACACCACCGCCACTGGCTGCATCAGGGCGGTGCCGGCGTTCTTGGCCGCGGCGGTGACGATCAGACCCAGAATGGTGGTGAGACTGGTCATAAGGATGGGGCGCAGACGGGTCACGCCCGCGTCGATGATGGCCTCACGGCGCTCCATGCCCGCCAGACGCTGCTGGTTGATGTAGTCCACCAGCACGATGCCGTTGTTGACGATGATGCCCACCAGCATCACGAAGCCGATCAGACTGATGACCGACACCTCGATGCCCGTCACCAGCAGCGCCAGGAAGCCGCCGGTAAAGGCCAGCGGGATGGTGAACATGACGATGAACGGGGATTTCAGCGACTGGAACTGCGCCACCATGATGAAGTACACCAGCACCACGCCCAGCAGCAGCATCAGCAGCAGCTGCCCCATGGCATCCATGATCTGCTCGTTCTCGCCGTTGAACTCCACGGTGATGCCGTCGGGCAGCGCCGCGCTGCCCAGCGCCTGCCGCGCGGCGGAGGTCACATGGGTGACGTTGTAGCCGTCGGCTACCGTGGCGGTGACGGTGACGCACCGGCGTTGCTGGTCGCGGGAGATGGTGTTCATGGACACAGTCTCCTGCACCTTGGCCACATCGCCCAGCTTGAAGGTGCCGTCGTCCTTCTCCGTGTCATCGCTGCTGCCGGACAGCTGGCTCAGGGCGCTGCTGCCCGCGCTGCCGCCCATGGTGGAGGACAGGGTCGCGTCCGGCGTGATCTCCAGCTCCAGCAGCTTCTCACGGGTGACGGTGCTGCCCTCCACCGCGTCCACGCTGAGCGCCATGCTCTCGCCGCCCAGCGTCACGTTGGAGACGCTGGTGCTGCTTTGCAGCGCCGCGGCCACCTTCATGTAGATCTGCGCCACGGTCATGCCCTTTTTGGCCGCCGCCACGCGGTCGACCACCACCTGCAGCGCCGGGGCGGATTCGTCCAGCCCGTCGTCTACCTCCGCCACGCCGTCCACCTGCTCCAGCCGCTTGGCAAGAGCCTGGGCGGCGGACTGCAAGTCCTCCATATCGTCGCCGAACACCTGCAGGGACACGCCGCTGCCGGTCATCATGCTCATCATGCTGCTCATAACGCCGCTGGCCGTGACCTCGCAGGGCAGGTCGGCGCACAGGGCGGTGATCTCCTTGGCCGCGTCGGAGCCGAAGGTGCCCTCCGGCATGGTGATGTAGCCCTCCACGTCATAGCTGCCGCCGGAGGAGCCGCCCATGGCGGCGCCCATGTTCAGGCCGCCCATGGTGCCGCCGCCCATCATAAAGCCCGCGTCCTGCACGTTGTCCACGGTCATGACCCGCTCCAGTACCGTATCCGCCAGCTCCACCGCCTGCCGGCGGGTGGTGCCCTCCGGCATGGTGACGGTCAGGGACAGGTTGTTCATGTCCATCTCCGGCATGAACGTGAAGCCCCGCATCACCGCCGCGCCTGCGCTTGTCACCAGCAGAACCAGCGACAGCAGCAGCACACCGGCCTTGTGATCCAGCGCGAAGGTGATGGCCTTGCGGTAGGCGGGATAGATCTTATCCAGCAGCCCCGGCTTCTGCACCATCTCCCGGCGCAGCATGCCGCTGGCCATGGCGGGCACCAGCGTCAGCGCCACCAGCAGACTGGCCAGCAGAGAATAGGTGATGGTCAGCGCCAGATCGGTGAACAGCTGGCGGGTCAGCCCCTCCACGAACACGATGGGCGCGAACACGCACACGGTGGTCAGGGTGGAGGCCGTCACCGCGCCCAGCACCTGCTGTGCGCCGGACACCGCCGCCTGAATGACGGTGGCGCCCTTCGCCCGCAGGCGGTAGATATTCTCGATGACCACCACCGAGTTGTCCACCAGCATGCCCACCGACACGGCCAGGCCGCTGAGGGAGATCATGTTGATGGTCACGCCGGTGAAGTACATGAGCACCACGGCAAAGATCACGCTGACGGGGATAGACACCAGCGTGATGACGGTGGGACGCCAATCCCGCAGGAACAAAAACAGCACCACCACGGAGAACAGCGCGCCCCACAGCAGCGAGGAGGTGATCGTCTCCACGATGAGATAGATGTAGTCGCCCTGGTCCATCAGGGGCGCGAAGGACAGGCCGTCGTACTGCGTCTCCAGCTCCGCGAAGCGGGCGTTTATGTTGTCGGACACCTCCGCCGTGGCGTAGTTGGACTGCTTGGTGAAGGTGACGAGGATGCCGTTTTCCCCGTTGACGCGGGTGTACAGCTCGTCGGCGTCGTCGAGAACCACCACCGTGGCCACATCGCCCAGCGTCACCGGCTCGACGCCCTCTATGCCCAGATCCAGCAGCACCATGTCCTCCAGCTCCTGCCGGGAGGTCACGTTGTCGCCCACGGACACCATGTACTGCACGCCGTCGTTGTCGCTGATGTACCCGGCGGGCATGGAGAAGTTCTGCGCCGTCAGCAGCTGGCTGACGGTGGACATGGACAGCTGCCCGCCCACGTCCGTCTGCTCGTCGATGGTTTTGTACGCCTCTTTGATCTGGGCGAGGCCGTCCTCGATCTGGGTCATGGCCTCCTTCAGCTGTATGTCGGCCTCGGTCATCTGGGTCAGACCGTCCATCAGCGTCACCAGCAGGTCGGACGCGTCGCCCTCCAGCTGGGCGCGGAGCTTGCCGCTTTTCAGATCCTCCACCAGCTTTTTCAGGTCGTCCGGCAGGTTTTCCAGCTTTTTCATCAGCTCCTCCAGCGCCTTGTCCGGGTCGCTGTCGTCGATGATACCGCCGAAGCCGCCCTTTTTCAGCGCCTCGATGAGCTTTTCCAGCTCCTTGGCGGCGGCGTCCGCCGCCTTGCCCGGCGCGGTGACGATGCCGTCAGCCATGGCTTTCTTGGCGCTGGCCAGTGCCGCCTGTCCCTTCTCCACCTCTTTTTTGGCGGAGAGCAGCTGACCCTCGGCCTTGCCCAGCTGCTTTTTCACCGCCTCCGCCAGCTTTTCCGACAGGGCGTCCAGCTTCTTCTCGTCCAGGATCACGTGGGCTTCCCGCGTGACGGCGCCGCTGACGGAGATGCTGGCCACGCCGGACACACCCTCCAGCTTGCCGCTGAGCTCATCGGTGACGAAGTCGCTGAGCTCGTACACGTCCATGTCCTCCCTGGACACGGCGGCCACCATCACCGGCAGCATGGAGGGGTTGATCTTCAGCACGTATGGCGCGGACACGGTGTCCTCCCAGCTGCCCTGCAAAACGGAGATCTTCTGCTGGATGTCCACGCTGACGGTGTCCATGTTCACGCCGTCCTCGAACTCCAGCAGCACCATGGACACGCTGTTCTGGCTGGTGGAGGTCACGTCCTTGATCTTATCCAGCGTGGACATGGACTGCTCCATGGGCTTTGTGATGGTCTGCTCCACCGATTCGGGGCTGGCGCCGGGGTCGGAGGTGACGATGATGACGTAGGGGAAGTCCATGTTGGGCAGCAGATCGGGGGTCATTTTCAGGTACGCCACCACGCCCAGCACAATAATGCCCAGCACCGCCACAAAGACGGTGAGAGGTTTTTTTACACTGAAGCCTGCCATAGATCCTTCTCCTTTTGCCCGTTAAACTGCGATTCTGAACCAGTCTACCACCGGGAGAGAAAAGTTGCAAGAGAGGAGGCGAATAATTAACGAAAGCGTTACAAATCCAGTACTTTTGCGGCAAAATAGTTCGGGGTTCGTAGTATTTTGCGGCGGGGTCGGTGCGCCCTTCCACAGGTGACACCGCCCGTAGGGGACGGCGTCCCGCACGGAATGCCCCGTTAGACGTTCGTAGGGGCGGATGTCCACATCCGCCCGCAATCGCCGCACCCTGTAGGGCGGGGCCCGCGTGCCCCGCCGAAATCAACGCATATCCTGCGGCGGGACACATGGGTCCCGCCCTACAAGGGCATATCCTTGCATCGCGTAGGGCGGCGGGGTGAGGGCGTCCCTGCCCAACGAAAAACGCGGACGCCTGCGCGCCCGCGTTTTCCGTGTTAAGAGAGAAAAAGAAAGAAATCTGAGTAAGATAAGGGTGCCGCGCCGTTACAGCAGCGTGCACAGCAGCGTCAGCTCCGCCACGAACCACACCGGCGTCAGCATGGCGGTGACACGGCTCAGGGGAGTGATGTTCCCCGTGAAGAGGCACACGAAGGTGTAGGCGATGATGGCGGTGACCAGCACAGCAGCGATGGCCATAGCGGTAACGGACTTGGAATGGGTTTTTGTCATGAGGAACAACTCCTTTCTTGATTGTGGCCTTATGATAGCACAAGATATTATACTTGTAAAATTGATTATTATGCGGTATAATATAGGAGCAAGCTATAATTACGGAGGGAACGCCATGACCAATCAGGATATCGAGACGTTCTTCGCCGTGCTGGATCACGGCACCATGACGGCGGCGGCCGAGGCGCTGTTCATCACCCAGCCGTCCCTGTCCGCCCGGCTGCGGGCGCTGGAGGACGAGGTGGGCGCGCCGCTGTTCCACCGGGGCAAGGGGCTGCGGCGCATCACCCTCACCGACGCGGGGCAGCACTTCCTGCCGCTGGCGCGCCGGTGGCAGAACCTGCTGGCGGAGACGCAGACCTTCGCCGCGGCGGAGAAGCGGGAGTTCCTCCACGTCATCGCCGCCTACACCGCCAACCAGTACATCCTGCCGCCGGTGTACCAGCGGTTTCTGGAGCGGGAGCTGCCGGTGAACCTGTGGGTGGAGTCCATGCGGACGGATCAGGCGGTGTCCGCCGTGGCGCGGGGCGACGCGGATATGGCCATCGTGGACGGCAGCCTGCACTACGACCTGCAGATCGAGGCCAAGCCCCTGTTCCGGGAGGGCTTCTTCCTGGTGGTGCCCAAAACGGTGGCGCTGACGGAGCCGGTGGAGGCCACGACGCTGCATGTGCAGGACGAGATCCTCATCTACGGTCAGCCGGAGATATTGCAGTGGCACGACTACTGGTTCGGCGTGGACGCCCGTCCCCTGCTGTACGCCGACACGCCCCAGCTGGCCGAGACGCTGCCCGCCTGCGGCAAGCGGTGGAGCATCATCCCCGCCGGAGCTACCGAGCCGTATCTGCGGATGTTCAGCAACGTACAGGTGCTGCATCTGGCGCACCCGCCGGCGGAGCGGACGTTCTATCTGGTCACGCCCAAGGGACGCGCCCTGTCCGCCGCGGCGGAGACGCTGCTGGACGACCTGCGGACGCAGATACAGCATGTGGAGGGCATCACATGGTATTGACGGAGCTGACAGCACAGACCGGGACGCTTCCGTCCCGCCGGACAGACATATGACACGGACAAAAAGGAGAAAAGCGATGGCGCAGCTATATTTCAAGTACGGAGCCATGGGCTCCAGCAAGACAGCCAACGCGCTGATGGCGCGGTTCAACTACGAGGAGCGGGGGCAGGAGACGCTGCTGGTGAAGCCCCGGCTGGACACCCGGGACGGCGACCACATGGTCTACTCCCGCATCGGTCTGAAGCACCCGTGCATCTACTTTGACGAGATGCGCGCCATGCCGGAGGACGAACTGAAGAAGTACGCCTGCATCATCATTGACGAGGCGCAGTTCCTCACCAAGGAGGAGGTGTACTATCTGGTGCATCTGGTGGACGACTGCGGCATCCCCGTGATCTGCTACGGCCTGCGGGCGGACTTCAAGGGCGACCTGTTCCCCGGCAGCTACCACCTGCTGGTGCTGGCGGACAAGCTGGAGGAGGTCAAGACCATCTGCTGGTGCGGCAAGAAGGCGGCCTTCAATGCCCGGTTTGACGAGAACGGTCATGTGGTCAAGGAGGGCGCACAGGTGGTGCTGGGCGCCAACGACAAGTACATCGGCCTGTGCCGCCGCCACTGGATGGCCGGGGACTTAGGCCCCGACTTCGACATTCACAAGGTATGACCTGCACCCTCTGTCCCCGCCTGTGCGCCGCAGAGCGCACACCTGCGCGGGGAGACGGCTATTGCCGTATGCCCGCCGGTCTGCGGGTGGCGCGGGCGGCGCTGCACCAATGGGAGGAGCCGCCCATCTCCGGCACGCGGGGCGCGGGCGCGGTGTTCTTCTCCGGCTGCACCCTGCGGTGCTGCTACTGCCAGAACGGGCGCATCTCCGCCGGCGGCCAGGGAAAGGACATCACACCCCGGCGGCTGCGGGAGATATTTGACGAGCTGATCGCCCAGGGCGCCCACAACATCGAGCTGGTGACGGCCACCCACTTCCTGCCGTGGATACTGCCGGCGCTGGAGCCGAGGCTGCCGGTGCCGGTGGTGTACAACTGCGGCGGCTATGAGCGGGTGGAGACGCTGCGGGCGCTGGAGGGTCGGGTGGACATCTACCTGCCCGACCTGAAATACGCCGACGGCGATCTGGCCGGGGCGCTGTCCGGCGCGCCGGACTACTTCCCCGTGGCCTGCGATGCCATCCGGGAGATGTTCCGCCAGACGGGGCGGCCTGTCTATGACGAAAACGGCGTCATGCAGCGGGGCGTCATCGTGCGGCATCTGGTGCTGCCGGGGTATCTGGACAACACCCGCCGGGTGCTGGAATGGCTGTCCGAGACGTTTGCGCCGGGGGACGTGGTGGTGTCGCTGATGAGCCAGTACACGCCGCCCGCCGGCATGACCGGGCGGCTGGCGCGGCGGGTGACGGCGGCGGAGTACCGGGCGGCGGTATCGTATATGCGCGCCTGCGGCATCACAGACGGCTTCGTGCAGGAGCGCACCTCGGCGGAGGAGGCCTATACCCCGGCCTTTGACGGCACCGGGGTGTGACGCGGCGGCGCTGCCGCGCTGACGGGACGCCGTCCCCTACGGAAGCAGCAAGCATGCAAAAAAAGAAAGCCCCGAAGGGCTTTCTTTTTTGCGCTCATTTGCTCTTAATACGCCAGCTTTTCGGCCAGATACGCCTTCAGCTCGGAGATAGGAATACGCACCTGCTCCATGGTGTCGCGCTCGCGGACGGTGACGCAGTTGTCGCCCTCGTGCTCGGCATCGCCCACGGTGTCGAAGTCCACGGTGATGCAGAAGGGCGTGCCCACCTCGTCCTCGCGGCGGTAGCGCTTGCCGATGGAGCCGGTCTCGTCGAAGTCCAGCATCCACTCCTTGGAAAGATCCTCGTAGATCTTGCGGGCGGGCTCGCTGAGCTTCTTGCTCAGGGGCAGGATGGCGGCCTTGTAGGGAGCCAGCGCCGGGTGCAGGTGCAGCACCACGCGGACGTCGTTCTTCTCCGCGTCCACGACCTCCTCGTCATAGGCGTCCACCAGCACGGCCAGCACGCTGCGCTCCACGCCCAGGGACGGCTCCACCACATAGGGGATGTAGCGCTCGTTGGTCTCCGGGTCGAAGTAGGTCAGGTCGCGGCCGGACACGGTCTGGTGCTGGGTCAGGTCGTAGTCGGTGCGGTCGGCCACGCCCCACAGCTCGCCCCAGCCGAAGGGGAACAGGAACTCGAAGTCCGTGGTGGCCTTGGAGTAGAAGCACAGCTCCTCGGGGTCGTGGTCGCGCAGGCGCAGGTTCTCGTCCTTCAGGCCGATGCCCAGCAGCCAGTTGTGGCAGAAGGTGCGCCAGTAGTTGAACCACTCCAGGTCGGTACCGGGCTTGCAGAAGAACTCCAGCTCCATCTGCTCGAACTCGCGGACGCGGAAGATGAAGTTGCCCGGCGTGATCTCGTTGCGGAAGGACTTACCGATCTGACATACGCCGAAGGGCAGCTTGCGGCGGGTGGTGCGCTGGGTGTTGACGAAGTTGGTGAAGATGCCCTGCGCCGTCTCAGGCCGCAGATACACGGTGTTCTTGGCATCCTCGGTGACGCCCTGGAACGTCTTGAACATCAGGTTGAACTGACGGATGTCGGTGAAGTTGTGCTTGCCGCAGCTGGGGCAGGGGATGTTGTGCTCCTCGATGAAGTCCTTCATCTCCTGCTGGGAGAAGGCGTCGATGGGCTTGCTGAGCTCGAAGCTGTTCTCGTGGCACCAGTCCTCGATGAGCTTGTCGGCGCGGAAGCGCTCCTTGCACTCCTTGCAGTCCATCAGAGGGTCGGAGAAGCCGGCCAGATGGCCGCTGGCCACCCACGTCTGGGGGTTCATGAGGATGGCGGCATCCTGTCCCACGTTGTAGGGGTTCTCCTGCACGAATTTCTTCCACCAGGCCTTTTTGATGTTGTTCTTCAGCTCCACGCCCAGAGGACCGTAGTCCCAGGTGTTGGCAAGGCCGCCGTAGATCTCGCTGCCGGCGAAGATGATGCCGCGGTTCTTACACAGAGCCACGATCTTGTCCATGGTCTTTTCGGTGTTTTTCATGGTGATGTTCCTCCTATATGAAGTGTTGTGGCAACAAAAAACGCCCCGATGTCCGTCAGGACATCGGGGCGAACGATACTCGTCCGTGGTTCCACCCGAATTTGGATACTTCCACACTCTCATGCCGGTAACGGGGCATCCGGCGGGCATTTCCTCCCGCGGCTCCGGGCAGCCACACCCATCATCGCCTGTAACAGGGAAAGAATAGCACGTTTCGGGGTGGTTGTCAAGCGGGAAGCATTGACATTTCTTCGTCAGATCGTTACAATATGTCGAGGAATAGAGTTGCTGCGCTACGGCAGGCGGTTTGGCTACGCCCTCCGAAAGGGGGGACAGCATGCCTATCACGTTGACCATTCACTTGTTTGGACTCGTCTTTACATTGAAGGTAAAACGCGAAAGCCGCCACTCGGCCAAGTGACGGCTTTCTGAATGAAATCCCAATTGTGACCGAGCCAAACCGCTTGTCGCAGCTGCTCTATCTCCATTATACCCGGTGACGGACATTTGTCAAGTCACCGGGTATATTTTCACTTCCCGGCGGCCATGACCTTGCCGGCGGCATCCACCACCAGACGGTCGGTCTTTGCGCCGGCGGCGCTCTTGCTGAAGCTCACCGTCCACGCGCCGGAGGTGACATCATAGGTGGCGTACACCTGGTCGTACTCGCCGGTGTACTGGGCCTTGGCCGCGTCCGTGGCGGCCTGCATGGTGACGCTCTTGCGCCCCAGCTGCACGGTGCCCAGAATGTTCAGCAGCTCATCCCGGTTGGCGTTCCATACCTCGGTGGTCATGGTGTCGGAGGGGGAAGCCACATAGCTGCCCGGCGCGTCCTCAAAGAAAATGTCCGCCATGACCATGGTGCCCTTTTCCGTGTCCTCCTCCGTGTGCTGCCAGACCTTCATGCCGTTGGCAAGGGTCAGCTCCTCGCTGGTGACGCCGGTGCCGCAGATACCATAGCCGCCCGTCCAGCACAGCAGGGTGTAGCTGACGGCGGTGTCGGCGGTCTTGTAGAAGCGGATGCCCTCGGTCTTGTCGCTGCCGTTGTCGGACACCGTCTCCCAGCTCCAGCCCTCCGGCAGCTGCAGCGCCATGTCCACATAGCCGTGGGTAAATTCGGCGGTGGTGACGGCGGGCTTGGGATCCGGCGCGGGGGTGGGGTCGGGCGTATCGTTGTTCTTCTTGCCGCAGGCCACCAGCGACAGGGCGCAGGCCAGTGCAAGGATAAAAGCCAGAAGCTTTTTCATGGGGGAGTACCTCCTTTTCTTTCTCTATCTTATAAGACGGAACGGAGCCGCGTTTCGTTCCGTTACTCGTGTCCCTCCGGCAGAGGGGCGATGATGGTCTTGTACATGCGGGAGAAAAATACCAGCGTCAGCGTCAGGGAGAATATCTCCGCCAGCGGATAGCACCACCACACCAGATCGCTGTTGCCCACGGACGCGCCATACCGCGCCAGCACATAGGCGATGGGGATCAGGAACACCAGCTGCCGGACGATGGACGTGACCATGGAGTACATGGACTTGCCCAGCGCCTGGAAGGAGCTGCCCAGCGCGATGCACGCGCCGGCCATGCAGAAGCTCAGGGAGATGATGCGCAGGGCGGGTACGCCTGCGGCCAGCATCACGTCGCTGGCGTCAAAGAGCCGCAGCAGCGTATCGGGTATGGCCCAAAACAGCACCGTGCCGAACACCATGATGCAGCAGGCGTACAGGGTGCTGCGCTTGATGGTGGCCATCATGCGGCGGCGGTTCTGAGCGCCGTAGTTATAGGCCACGATGGGGATCACGCCGTTGTTCAGGCCGAAGATGGGCATGAAGATAAAGGAGTTCAGCTTGAAATAGACGCCGAAGGCGGTGGCTGCCGTCTCGTGGGCGGCGTGGTAGGTGATGAGGATCTTGTTCATCAGGAACGTCATCACCGAGCCGATGGCGATCATGATGACGCTGGGCAGGCCAATGGCATAGATCTCGCCGATGAGCCGCCAGTTGGGGCGGAAGCCCCGCAGGGACAGGGTGATGTCCGTGTTCTTTTTGTGGTTGAAGTAAATAGCCAGCGCGCAGCCGCAGAACTGGCCGATGATGGTGGCGACGGCGGCGCCGGCCACGCCCATTTTCAGTCCGAAGATGAAGATGGGGTCGAGAATGATGTTGATGATAGCGCCCAGCCCCTGGGTGTACATGCTGAGGATAGACCGCCCGGTGCCCTGCAAGAGCCGCTCATACATGATCTGGCAGAACATACCCAGCGAGCCGATGGTGACGATCCGCAGATAGTCGTTGCCCATCTGGATGATGTTCTCCACCTGCGTCTGAGAGCGGAAAAACAGGTCGGAGCAGGTCAGACCCAGCAGGGCGGAGATCACGAAGCCCACCACCGCCAGAAACACGCCGTTGTTGGCCACCTTGTCGGCGCGCTCCCGCAGCCCTGCGCCCAGCGCGCGGCCCATCAGGGCGTTGACGCCCACCGCCGTACCGGTGGCAAGGCCGATCATCAGGTTCTGCGCCGGGAACGCCAGCGATACGGCGGTCAGCGCCTGCTCGCTGACGCGGCTGACGAACCAGCTGTCCACGATGTTGTACAGCGCCTGTACCAGCATGGACGCGATGATGGGCAGGGACATGTTCCAGATCAGCTTCGTAATAGGCATGACGCCCAGCTTGTTTTCCTCGTGCAAGGGTATCACTCTTTTCTCTTCGGATTCTGTCAGTACTATTCATTGTACCATGGCACCAGAGAAAAGGGAACCCCCGGAATGTGCTTTTTCCACACATTCCGGGGGTGTTTTTTGGCCAAAACGCGCAAATTTATTTCGCCGCAGGAAGCAATTCCGCGGGCGTGATATGCCGGGGACACCGTCCCCGACGTCCCGTCGTAGGGGCGGACGACTCTGTCCGCCCCTACCTCTCACTCCAGCGCCTTCACGAACGCCCGGAACGCCGAGGGGATGGCCTTCTCCTCCCGCGCCGCCGCGTCCGCCCACAGCCAGTCCGTCTGTCCGCCGCCCTCCACCGCCAGCACCCAGCCGGTCATGTCCCAGCGCCGGTGGGTGAACTGGTGGACGGCGTGGATGCACCGCCGCCATTCCGTTACCCGCAGACCCCATTCCGCCAGCTGATGCGCCGCCGCCTGCTCGTCCAGCGTCCCCGGCACATGGGGGAACTCCCACAGACCCGCCAGAAGCCCCTTTTGGGGTCTTTGCCGCAGCGCCGCAGCGCCGTCCGGACGGGTCAGCACGAACACCGTCAGCTGCTCCGTGGGCTTGGCGGTGTTCTTCTCCCGCACCGGCAGCTCCCGCTGCCGCCCTGCGGCCAAGGCCGCGCACAGCTTCCGGGCGGGGCACGCCTCACACGCCGGCTGCCCCGGCAGACACACCCCCGCGCCCAGATCCATCAGCGCCTGATTGAAGTCGCCGGGTCTGTGGGGCGGCATTACCGCTGCCAGCGCGTCCCGGAACCGCTGGCGTGTCTGCGGCAAGAGGACATTATCCCCGCAGCCGGTCAGCCGCGCCGCAATGCGCAGCACGTTGCCGTCCACGGCGGGAACCGGCTGCCCAAAGGCGATGGACAGTATCGCTCCCGCCGTATAGTCCCCGATGCCCGGCAGCGCCGTCAGCTCACTGTACGTCTGCGGAAGACAGCCGCCGTACTGCTCAACCACCTGCCGCGCCGCTTTTTGCAGGCTGCGGGCGCGGCTGTAATACCCCAGCCCCTGCCACAGCCGCATGAGCTGCTCCTCCGGCAGCGCCGCCAGCGCCGGGATGTCCGGCGCGGCCTCCATGAACCGCAGGAAATAGGGCAGCGCCGCCTGTACCCGCGTCTGCTGGAGCATCACCTCCGACACCCATGTGCGATAGGGCGTGACCTCCTCCCGCCAGGGCAGCACCCGGCGGTTTTCGTCGTACCACGGCAGCAAAACGGCGGGCAGACGCGCCAGCGCCTGTCCGCTCTCTTTTTTCGCGCCGCCCATCAGTTGAACCGCGCGGCGTAGCCGCACCGCCGGCACAGCTCCTCGTAGGGCTGGCGGCGGTCGAAGCCCTGCCGGATGCAGACAGCCCGGTGGCTGCCCAGTATCTCGTCCATGCGCTGGAAGAAGATGTTCCCCAGCTTCAGCTTGCCCTGCCCGTCCAGGCAGCAGGGCACCACCGTGCCGTCGCACAGCACGGCGATCTGCTTGCGAAGGCCGTAGCAATATTCCGCGTCGGGCCCCGTGTACTCCGGGTCGCCCGGCCAGCGGAAGCGCTGCGCCTCCTCGATATAGGTGCGGTACATCAGCCGCCGGTTGCCCACGCCGTCCCGGGGCAGCAGACGGGTGTCCACCCCGGCCAGCTCCCCCAGAATGCGCTCGATCTCGCCGTTGAGCTGCGGCTCTGCGCCCTTGTTCCACAGGCGCAGCGTGCACACGGTGCCCCGCTGCCCCATAACATCACAGGCATCGAAGCAGCCCCGCAGATACGTCTCCAGCGGCACGTCCGGGCGGTTGCTCTCGTAGGAGTGGAGGGAGATGCTCAGCTTGTGCAGCGCCGGCGCATCCCGCAGGATGTCCAGCTTTTTGGGCAGCAGCAGGCCGTTGGTGGTTATGCAGGTCTTGAAGCCCAGCTCGCGGCATATTGCCAGCACCTTGTCCAGATCCGGGTGCAGCAGCGGCTCGCCCATGACGTGCAGGTACAGATAGTCCGTCAGCGGGCGCAGCTTTTCCGCCGCCGTGCGGAAGTCCGACAGCCGCATGGCCATGGGCGGACGGGTGGTGCCGGGGCAGAAATCACAGTGGAAGTTGCACAGGTTGGTGATCTCGATATACGCGCGGTTGAACATGGGTGCCTCTCCTTCAGATGGGTTGTCTGTCCATTGTAGCACAGAAACGGCGAAATGCAAACCGCAAATAGTTCCTGCCGCCCTTGTGATCTCGTAGGGGGGCGATGCCCACATCACCCCGCCGGGAAAAGTCGCATTTCGCGGCGGGACACACGGGTCCCGCCCTACAGGGTGCAGCGGTCACAAGGGGCGGACAGAGTCGTCCGCCCCTACAAAACGGGACGTCGCGGACGCCGTCCCCTACGAGGGGATTTCCGGTCGTTCCGTAGGGCGGCCTGCCCTCAGGCCTCTGTCGTTTACCGGAGGTGCCATCGTCTCCCCCGCCCCTTGTATTCTCCCGGCGGATATGCTACAATCGATGGTAACAATTCTGACAGTACGCCCCCTCTGGGGCTGGGAGGTTCCTTTGGACAGAGCACAGGTACAGATCCCCGCGGAGCAGCTGGCGCGCCAGCGGGACTTTGAGACGAAAATACGGGATATGCACGCCCAGCGGCCGCTGCGCGCCATGGTGGACACCTTCGGCTGCCAGCAGAACGTGGCCGACAGCCAGCACATCATGGGCATGCTGGAGGCCATGGGCTGTACGTTCACCGACGACCCCGCTCAGGCGGACGTGGTGGTGCTGAACACCTGCGCCATCCGCGACCATGCGGAGAAGCGGGTCTATGGCAATCTGGGCGCGCTGACCCACACGAAGAAGGCCAACCCCCAGCAGGTGATCTGCCTGTGCGGATGCATGGCGCAGCGGCCGGAGGTGGCCGAAAAGGTACGCCAGTCCTACCGCCATGTGGATCTGGTGTTCGGCCCCCAGGCGCTGTGGAAGTTCCCGGAGCTGCTGTATCAGGTCTACACCCAGCGGCGGCGGGTGTTCTCCGTGGCGGACGAGCACGGCTCCATCGCCGAGGGCATGCCCGTGGTGCGGGAGGGACGCACCCGCGCGTGGGTGTCCATCATGTACGGCTGCAACAACTTCTGTTCCTACTGCATCGTGCCCTACGTCCGGGGCCGGGAGCGCAGCCGCGACCCGGAGAGGATCATCGACGAGGTGCGCGGCCTTGTGGCCGAGGGCTTCAAGGAGATCACCCTGCTGGGGCAGAACGTCAACTCCTACGGCAAGGATCTGGGCATCGGCTACGACTTTGCCGACCTGCTGGCGGCGCTGGATCAGATCGAGGGCGACTACCTCATCCGCTTCATGTCCTCCCAGCCCAAGGACGCCAGCCACAAGCTGTTCGACGTGATGGCCGCCAGCCGCCATGTGGCCAGGCAGCTGCACCTGCCGGTGCAGTCCGGCTGCGACCGGGTGCTGCGCGCCATGAACCGTCCCTATGATGTGGAAAAGTATCTGGAGCTGATCGCCTACGCCCGGCGGGTGATGCCGGAGCTGGTGCTCACCAGCGACGTGATCATCGGCTTCCCCGGCGAAACGGAGGCCGAGGCCATGGAGACGGTGGCGCTGGTGGAGAAGGTGCGCTTCGATGCGCTGTTCACCTTCATCTTCTCTCCCCGTCCCGGTACGCCGGCGGCCAAGCTGCCCGACCCGGTGCCCCGGGAGGAGAAGCAGAAGTGGTTCGACCGGCTGTGCGCCGTGCAGAACGGCATATCCGAGGAGCTGCACCGCCAGTATGTGGGGCAGACGCTGCGCTGCCTTGTGGACGGCGTCAGCGATGACGCCCGCTGGCAGCTGACCGCCCGCACCGCCGGCGGACGGCTGGTGCACTGCGTGGGCGACAAAAACGCCGTGGGCGAATACCGGAACGTGAAGATCACCGACAGCAACACCTGGGCGCTGTTCGGGGAGGTTGAATAAGGCGGTATCCTGTCCGCCCTCCCCTGCCGCCCCGATCAATACACGAAAAAAAGGCACCCGTCGGGTGCCTTTTTTGTATGCGCATGTCTCAGTTGTCGGTGCGGTTGCGCCACTCCAGCTCCTGCTCCAGCTCGAACTTCAGCTTCTTGTTCTCCTCCACCAGTGTGTCGTAGTGGGTGCCCTGCACATAGTACTTCACGAAGGCGAAGGTGGCTTCGTTGAACTCCTCCTCGGTGTACTCCGGCAGCAGGGAGCCGTTCTTGCGGCGCAGGCCGGTGACCTCGATGACCACCAGGCGGCGGTGTTCCTCGCTGAGCTGGAACAGCTTCAGCTGCTCGGGGATCTCCAGCTCCAGTTCGCAGCGCTCGTTGACAAGCTCCAGCAGACGGCGCTGCTCCGGCTTGGCGGAGACGATGACGCCGTGCTCGGCGAACAGGCGCTTGAGATAGCTGGCGGAGACTTCTTCACGGGTGATGGTGCCCTTGCCGATGCCGGTGAGCATGGTGTTGGACAGGTTCAGGCTCACATAGACCTCGCTGCCGGTTTTCGGGTAATTCATGGACGGTACCTCCTGATGTTACTTTGCGCCCGCGGGCGTCTTTTTGTTCCGCCTATACCGTACCATACCCGGCGGGAAAATGCAACAGGCAGGCACCGTTTCCGGTACCGATTTATGCGAAAAAATCGACTTTTTCACATAAAGTACCGCATTTTCTAGTGCCAAATGTACCAAACATATTATACGCCCGGTGCCGGAGAGCGCAGAAAAAAGGGACGTCTGAGCGACGTCCCTTTGCAGGCTGTCGAAAAAGCCAAAGGCTTTTTCGACAGCCTGCAATAATGTCGTTATTTTTGTGCCGCCTTGCGGCACGAAAATAGTCGCTTCGCTCCACGCACGCCTTGCAATGCAAGGCTTTGCGCGACATTTGATCTTATTCGAGGCGGGCTTTGCCCCCTCGAGCTCCCCCTGTGCACATGAACCGCTTGTCGTATAGAGAGGGTTTATCGACAAGCTGAAAAGGGACGTCTGAGCGACGTCCCTCCGTATGAAAACCGGCTTATTCCTCCGTCTCGATCAGGCCGTAGCCGCCGTTGTTGCGGTGGTAGACCACGCAGATCACGTTGTTGTCGATGTTGCGGAACACATAGAAGGAGTGTCCCAGCAGGTTCATCTGCAAAACGGCCTCGTCGGTGGTCATGGGCTTGACGGAGAAGCGCTTGGTGCGGATGATGTCGAAGTCGTTGTCCTCCACCACATCGAACTCGGCGGGGACGGTGGACACCAGCGCGTCGGGACGCAGGTTCTTGGCCAGACGGGTCTTGTTCTTGCGGATGCGGCGGTCGATGAAGCTGACGGCCTCGTCGATGGCGCAGCGCATGTCGCCGTCGGGATCCTCGGTCTGGGCGCGGAACAGCGTGCCGTTGGCGGCGCGGATGGTCAGCTCCACCACGCAGCGGTTTTTCTTCTCCACAGCAAAGGTCACAAAGGCGTCTGCCTCCTCCGGGAAATACTTGTCCAGCTTACTGATCTTCTTTTCGGCGTATTCCTTGATGGAGTCGTTGAGGGAGATCTTCTTGCAGGCGAATGTGAACTTCATAGTGTTTGCTCCTTTCCGTAACGGGTAACGGTGCAAGGGTCGGGGAGTCGTTTCCCCTTATCCTTACCTGATTATAGCAAATATGTCCTGCTTTGAAAAGAGGGTTTTGCGAAATTTGTGAAAAGTTAACAAAAGGTTTGTGAATGTGCCCTATTCGACGGCCTTCGCCAAAGGTCGCGGGAATACGACAAAAGCCACCCCTTTACAGGAGTGGCCGTCAGGTGTAGTATAATAGCCGGAGGCTTTCCAATATCCCACCCGCTTGCGCCGCTCCTTTGGGGGCGGCGTCTTTTTTTGCCGGGGACGTCATTCCGCCGGGAAGCCGTCCTTCATGCGGAAGGTGTAGGTGCCGTCGGCGCAGAGAGTGCCGGACGCGTCCGTGACCCACGCCCGCATGACCACAATGGTGCGCCCCATGTGGATGGCCTGCGCGTGGCCGAAGAGCACGTCCCCCTGCGCTGCGCCCAGGAACCGCGTCTCGCAGTTCACTGTGCGGCAGCGGCTGCCCCGGGTGCAGGCGGCGGCGCCCGCCACCTGATCCATCAGCGTGCAGTACACGCCGCCGTGTACGATGCCCAGAGGGTTCAGGTGCTGCGCCGTCAGGCGCACCTCTCCCTCTGCCCCGCCGTCGCACAGGGCGGTCAGGCGCACGCCGTTGACGGCGTTGAAGGTGCCGGGGCGGTCGCTGCGCGCCCGGATGGCATCGAATATGGCTTGCTGTTCTTCGCGGGTCATGCTGTCTCCTCCGTGGTGTCGTGCAGGGGCACCATCTCGCCCAGCACCACATAGCGGTAGTTCTCGGCCTCGTAGGAGCAGGTACACAGGGTCATGATCTGCCCGGAGGGAACGCCCTTGCCGGAATAGAAGGTAGACTGGTCGATGAACCGCTGGAGCTGGCCGGAGCTGAGAGAGGTGTTGAACACCTCGTGCTCGCCGGGGACGACGATGCCCGCAAACAGCTCCACCCGGTAGGTGCCGTTGTTGGTGTACAGGTAGTAATAGGGGTGCGCGTCGTAGTACCACTGCTGCTTGTAGTGGGAGATGGACGCGAACATGGAGCCGTCGGACATGTGGTGGCCGTAGAGCACGTTGTGCCGGCCGGAGAAGTCGTCGGGCACGCGGGCATCCAGAAAGATGGTGCCGTATTCGCTGTAATTGCCGTACAGGTCGTGGTGCAGGTAGTACACGTTGTCGCCATCGTAGGCGATGGGGTAGCTGATGGGCGTGCCGGGGCTGTATATATAGCCGATGATGTCGTTATAGTGGCTCTGCCACCAGCCCAGATCGATACCCTTGGGACCCTGCTGCCGTTCGGCCTCCTGCTGCACCTGCGCCTGCCATTCCGCCAGAGCGTTATCCTCCGGGGCGAGGGCGGCGGTGAGCCGCAGCGCGCCGTCGGGCACGGCCTTCAGCACGGCGGTGAGAGCGGCGGGCGCAGCGGGTGAGGTCTGACGGGGTGCGGCGTGGGCGCTGAGCAGATACAGCGGCGCGCCGATGGCCAGCGCCAGCAGCGCGGCAAAAATGCGGTTTTTCATGGGGGCTCTCCCTCTCTGTCTCTATTTGGGTACACAACGGGAATATTATACGCGCACAGGCGGACAAGCGTCAAGTTATTAAGAGGAAAAATGTCGGGAAGAGGGACTTTGCGCACCGTTTGACAGAAAGTCGCCCGTGGTGTATACTATCCCGCAAGGACGCTGCAATGAACGGCAGGCGGTCAGTCACAGCCCCGAAAGGGGGTGACGCCATGTTTTTCGTACTTACGATCCATATCTTAGGTCATTCGATCTCGATACGGGTTCAGAAGCTGAAAAGCAGAAACCGCCACCCGGCACGGTGACGGTTTCTAAGCTTTTTTAGATGCCTTAACCACAGGGGTTGACCGCTTGTCGCAGCGTCCCCTTGTCTTCATTATATCCATATCCCGTGGTTTGTCAAGGGGCGGTCGTCCGCCCCTACGCCGGGACGTCGTACCCCAAGGGCACTTGCTTCGCGGCGCGCAGCGACGCGGCAATCCGTTCCCAGCGCGGCACTGCCGCGCTGACGGGACGTAGGGGACGTCGCGGACGCCGTCCCCTACGTTCGTTATACGGCAAGCCCGCCTGTCCCTTCGTAGGGGGCGATGCCCACATCGCCCCGCCGTGAGAAATCGCATTCCGGCGGCGGGACACGCGGGTCCCGCCCTACAGGGCACGGTGGTCATGTGCGGCGGACAGAGACGTCCACCGTGATGGAATATCTGCCGGTACCCGCGCGGTAGAGCACCAAGGCACCCACCGCGGCAGCGGGCAGCGTCGCGCGACAGCGCATCGCGGAAAGCTGTGGAGGCACAATCCTTTGAACTGGAAAAAACCGGAAAACCGGTTGCGCGTGGGACGGGTCAGCGCGAAATCATAGCCGACGCGCGTGAGGAAGTCTTGAAACGCAGTTTCAAGCGGCGTTTTTGGTGACTTTTGTCGCTGCTGACAAAAGTCACCCGCCGGAGGCAAAAAAAGAGGGGGTTCCGCGCCTGCGGACGTGGGGTACGTCAGGGGTGCGGCGGTCATGCGGGGCGGACAGGGTCGTCCGCCCCTACGCCGGGACGTCGCGGACGCCGTCCCCTACAAAAGATGCACCCGAAGTAAAACAAGGGAGACAGCCTTGCGGCTGTCTCCCTCAGCTTGTCAAAAAAGTCCGAACGGACTTTTTTGACAAGCTGAGGCAAAATCGCAAAATAAAAAACAGTATTTTATTTTGCGATTTTGGTCGCTGCGGCGGGTGATTGAACGCGAAAGGGAACCC